>ENA-UPSA01001032-UPSA01001032.1-bioreactor-metagenome-genome-assembly--contig:-NODE-1032-length-32161-cov-442.490843_pt1 | contig 32161 bp, 24 predicted proteins | sample MGYA00238183_ERZ773288 | MGnify/ENA primary metagenome ERZ773288 (study PRJEB29028, sample SAMN07631243) | bioreactor metagenome | isolation source: Switchgrass digestor | place: USA: Dartmouth... | reverse complement strand
GGACCAGTGGGTCATTTTCAATCGGAACGGTGGGTCAATTACGTCGGATTAAGCATCTTGTCCGATAAGATCATCGATGCAGTCAGGAAGAAATGTTATTTGATCCCTGCTATATCCTTCTATGTACTTCATTTTTTGCTCCTAAACAATACTATTTATATACATTATATCATATATTTAACATTATTGCACTACAAAAACCTGTTTTTGCCTAAACCCTTTCTGGACAGTCTGACCAAAGTATAAAAATAGAAGAACCCTTCAACCAGGCACCAACCTTGGAATGAAGGGTTCTTCCATTTTTATGTCAAAAGAATCCTTAAGAAAGGCAATTCATACCTGCATATTCAATTTACAAGCATAATTAACCAAAAGCCTTCCCTTTATTAGTATACCATCTGTATATGTTATCTTAATGGCAAATTAATGAAATGTATATGTCAAACAGTTTACAAGTATATTTCATTTTTTTTGATAATTAAAATCAGGCAGATACTTGATAAGTGTCTGCCTGATTAAATTATTTTGCGCTGATCATTATTTATACGTAATCTCGACCGACATTCCTCTTGTTATATTACCTAATACATCCTCAAAATCATGAGCCTGTGATACTGTAACTCTTGATCCCCAGGATACAGGATTTTCAAGAGTAATCACTACAGACTTTGCATTCGGTGCAATACTTATGCTTTTAACTGTATTACCGCTTACTGCAAAGGTATACTTAGATAATGTTGTGGGATTAACTGCTTCGGAGAAGTCGATCTTTATACTGTCTGCAGCGGTAAAAGCAGCCGTAAACGAAGCTGGTATCTTATCAATAGCTGAACCAGAACTGAATGCGGCCAGCTTGACTCCAAAAGAGTTATTGCTCTTTATATCATCACGATTAGACAATGTTGATACTATTACGGTCACTCCTGACAGATCGGTCGGTAATTCATTCATCAGATAGAATATGACAACTCCCTTACCATCTGCGTTCACAGAGTATCCTACATTGCTGACATATTTCTGTATCTGTTCACCATTGATCAGAAAGTCCGAAGGAACAACGTTTGCAAGAGCATCAGACAAAGTAACTTCTATTGTCTTCGGACCCGTAGCTTCAACGCTTTCAATGGTTATTCCGTACAAATCCATGTCTTTCAGGTTAACCACGTTAGAAAAGTTAGCCATGTAGTTACCCGCTGCATCTCTTACTCTGCCAATATTCAGAATGTAATTGTAATCTGATATACTTGTCTCTTTTGAATAATCAATCAAAACTGCCTTTCCACCCTCTGCCAAAGATATTGTAGCTTTTATGTTTGACAGATACTGGCCGCCCCATTGGTAATTTGCCAAGTTCAGTATATCTGAAGTATTCATTACCTCATTAAATGTTATCTTGATGATTTTCTTGGTTCTGTATAATTCTCCCTTTGATATCTGAGGAGGTGTTGTATCTGTAACAGACACATTATATGTTGCCTTGTCAATCACGTTTCCGGCCAGGTCTTTTACATCCTGTACCAAAACACTGTAGGATGAACCTGAAAGCGCATAAGTGAAAGAAAGGGTTACTTTTGCGTTATCAAAAGATACGGACATCAAATACTCAGAGGTCACATCTTTCCCTGTTGAATCAAGAAGAGCAAATCTGCCTACTCCGGATTCAATATCTTCTGAAAACTCGATAACTATCTTCTTATCTGTTTCAGATTTAACACTGCTGACGGTAGGTTTTGTTCTGTCTATTTGCACTGTAACAGGCAGATCCTTGATCTCTAAGTTTCTGTTACCCCATGAATCCTTAAAAATACCATCTTTTATTGTCAGGTAAGCAGTACCGTTCGGAAGCCTATTAGTTGTAAAATACAGAGTCACTTTATTACCTGAAATTGTTACACTGGATGGTCTGTTTGATGTATTAGTATGATATATACCGGATATAGCCGTTGCTTCTCCGTTAGTAAATAATACATCTTTACTAAACTCAAGTTCGACCTTTTGAGGTGATACGCTTATAACCCTGGCAATTGCAGGAGGATTGTTATCCTTTGCAGCAGTAAACGACAGATTTGTGACAACGCAACGATATGGCACATAATCCTCGACACCTGAGACTTCCACCTTATGATGCCCCTCAGGTATAGTCGTATAGAGATTTACTATCAAAGAGTATCCATAATCTGCTGATTGAACATAACTAACATAATATATTCCATCATCGATTTTGAAACTTGCATTCTGTGTTTTTACAGGTTCAGAAAATCTTACTTTAAAAGACGTAGGACCTACCTGTTCCGCAGAAAGTGCTACTGGTATATTAACATCGAAAGCGGTACCAGTAAGTGTTCTATTATCTGTTAAATATTTACCGGCTGCATTTTTAATGCCTTTCTTAACAGTGACCTCATATTCATACTGATTGGTCATATTGCCTACTAATGATATTGTAACTGATTTTTTATCACTGTTAAGTCTCACACTATCGATGCTATAATCTTTGACACTGTAGTTATCTTTATTCTCAGCCGTTTCGGCATTCAGTTCATTAGTAAATTCAACAACAATTTCCTTCAAGTTAGATGCCGTTGCTTTAACAACGTTAAAAGCTACTTCAGGCATTTCAACAAATCCTGCATTTGCAGCAGCTTCTCTTGTAGTTGCTCCTGATGCTATATATGATTCTATAAGCTTTGTTCCATCCTTATTTATACCATTTTTAAATGCTCCATAAAGGATCGCAGCAGCATCATCACGAATCAATGAAGATTTTAAACTGTATTTTACCGCCTGTGTAGCAGTCAAAACAGACGCTGTGATCGCTATATCAGCAGCATTATTCACTGTTGCTTCTTCATAGCCCATACTTTTGAGTATAAATACCAGGAACTGAGGGCCACTTATTATATCATTAGGACTCAATCTATTTTCTGTTTTACTAACACCGATAGTGATACGATGTTTTATAGCATATGCTGCGTATTTTCTGACCCAATTGTCGTAAGTGGGTGAATCGACCCATGATGCAAGTATCTGGTTTACCTCACCTTCAGACATTGCCTGAATTTCTGATTCATAACCAGCAGCTCTCATGGCAAAAGTCAGTCCCTGTATCCTTGTTACATTACCTTCAAGATTCAAGTCGTCAGGTCCCCCTGCAATGATCCCAATAGCTTGTAGTTTCAGAGCTTCCTGAGTATATGCAGGAGCTGCAAATGAAGGTACTGCCATTGAAGTAATCAAAGCTATCACGAGGAGAATTGGAATCATCTTTTTTGTGATTTTCATATTAGATCCTCCCTTTTAGTAGTACTTCCTACACAGATTTCTTTTAAGAACATTAATATATGATATGATTATATTTTTTATTAGAAAAATAATCCTATCATATGGGCATTATATCATTTCATATAAAGTGGTTCAATGAAACTAACATAGGTGTAAAGAAAACTTAACTTTGACCCGACTAGTACATAAAAGAAGAACCGGAAGATTTCTCTTCCGGTTCTTACGCATTTAACTGCGTCAGTTATTATTTGTACTCGACATCTTTAACTTCAAGACCCTTGGAAACATTTCCTTCCTTGTCTTCGAAGTCAACTACCTGTGTGATAGTAACCTTTGTTCCAATGGATACTGCATCCTTCAGGGTCAATGTCATTGACTTACCATCTTCAGCTATGGTAACTGATGTTACAGTATTTCCGCTTACTGTGAAGGTAGCCTTAGACAGAGTTGTCTTTTCTACTACTTCAGAGAAGGTTATTGTTATAGCGTTAGCAGTTGTGAATGCTGCAGTGATGTTGGCAGGAATCTTATCCTTAGCCTTAACAGGTTCCTGGTTTTCCTTGACCTTAACATCCATGTTGTTCTTGCTCTTTATATCAGCAGCATTAGCTATTGTCTTAACAGATACTTCATCTTTAAGATCAGTATCCAGCTTATTCTTCAGAGTGAAGGTTATTACGCCCTTGCCGTCATTGTTAGCAAATGTCATGCTTTCAGCAACGTCTTTAGGAGCTTTGAAGTCGTCAGAACCAATCTTGATAAGGAAGTCTGCAGGCTCGAATACTGCCAGAGAATCCTTCAATGTTACGACGAGAGTCTTTTCGCCAGTTGCTTCAACTGAATCAATCAGAACACCCTGTACATCAACATCAGTTAATGGCTTTGTTGTTGCAAAGTCTGCCATATAGTTACCAGCAGCATCTCTTACCCTACCAATGGTGATCTGTGTATAAGCATCGAAGGTAGCTGTATCAGCTTTTGAGTAGTCGAGCATTACACCTTTACCATTATCGGTAAGAGTAGCTGTTACCTTTGTACCAGTCAGATCCTTACCACCCAGCATGTAGTTAGCAAGGTTCAGAAGATCCTCGGCCTTCATTACTTCGTTAAATACAACCTTTATTGCATTCTTGTTCTTGTAAATCTCGGCCTTAACAATTTCAGGCGGTGTTGTATCAGTTACAGTTACCGTAGGAGCTACCTTCTCTATTTCGTTATCAGCAAGGTCTTTTACACCTTCGATAACTACGCTGTAGGTAAAACCGGAGAGAGCCTTGTTGAAGCTAAGGGTTACCTTGGTCTTACCATCGAATGTCTTAGTGATGGTGTAATCCTTAGTTACATCTTTGCCTGTAGAATCGAGAATGGTGTACTTGGCATCAGCAACAGTAACATTCTCTGAGAACTCAATTACGATTGTCTTGTCGTTTTCAGCCTTAATGTTCTTAACTGTAGGTTTAACTTTGTCAACAGTTACTGTGAGGGCAAGATCCTCAACTTTGGCATTCTTGTTGCCCCAAGCATCTTTGAACAGATCCTTGTCTATTGTCAGGTAAGCAGTTCCGTTAGGCAGCTTTCTTGTTGTGAATGTCAATGTTACCTTATTGCCTTCGATTGAAACACCGTCTGGTGTATTTGCACTATTGGTGTGATAGATCTTTGACTTAGCGGTAGTCTCGTCAGTAACGAAGAATACGTCTTCTGTCATTTCGAGCTCTACCTTTTCAGGAGAAGCACTGATGACCTTAGCTACTGCAGGAGCAACCTCGTCCTTAGCAGCTACGAATGTCAATGTCTTGGTAACGTTCTTATATCCGGCATAATCTTCAACACCGGTAACCTCAACTTTGTGTTCACCGTTAGGAATGGTAGTATACAGCTCGATCTCAACAGTGTATGCGTTATCAGCAGATGCCACATCTTTTATGAAGTATGTTCCGCCGTCAACTTTGAAGTTGTTAGCATTAGCCTTAACAGGCTCTGAGAACCTAACCTTGAAGGTGGAAGGTCCTGATTGCTCAGCAGACAGAGCTACAGGAATGGTTACGTCAAATACTTCACCGGTAAGCTCTACGTCTTCTGCCAGAGCAACGCCAGCAGCGTTCTTAACGCCGGTTTTAACGGTTACTTTGAACTCAGACTGATTAGCCATTATTGTAGCATCATCGAGTTCGATGGTTACGGATTTCTTGTCTTCGTTAACTCTTACACTCTTGATATTCTTGTCTGCAACAGAGTAGTTATCCTTATTCTTTGCAGAATCAGCATCGAGTGCACCGTTGAATGTAACAACGATTTCTTTCAGGTTGGTTGCGGTTGCGCTCAGAGCTTCAAGAGTAGCAGGAGTAGCATCAACGAAACCAGCTTCAGCAGCTTTCGCAGCGTCAACAGCGCCAGCTTCGATGAGAGCATCGATCAGCTTAACGCCGTCAGCGTTTACGCCGCCCATAACTGCGCTGTACAGGATGTGTATAGCGTCGTCACGGATAAGAGCGGTCTTTGATGTGTAGTAAACGACCATGGTAGCAGACAGGATACCTGCATCAAGAGCTACGTCTACAACATAATTGTCAGCTGTGGGGTCTACGTTCTGGACATCTGCGAAACCAAATGCGGATTTCAGCAGCAGTACCAGGAAGTCGATTCCCTTAACCAGTGCGTTAGGAGCAAAAATCTTCTCGGTTGCGCTAACGCCTTTAACGATTCCTGCTTTAATAGCGTAAGCAGCATACCTTCTTGCGTTGTCATTCGGCCAGCTCGGTAAATCAGCGGCGTCTTTCCAATCAGCAAGAATTTCATCAACTTCTTCGTCTGTCATTGACAGAGCTTCGCTCTCTTTACCAGCAGCTCTGATTGTGAATGCAACAGCTTCGATTCTCTTCATTTCACGATCCAGATCGAGCTGTTCCGGTGAGTCGCCAGCTACTAAACCGATAGTCTGCAGCTTGATACCTTCTGCCTCATAGCTACCGGCGAGAGCAGGCACCATCATCGATGCAATCATTGCAACGGCGAGGAGAACTGCAAATAATTTCTTAAGGTTTCTCATAATGAAAATCCTCCCTTTTGTTTTTGGAAGCAGGCTGGTAATTCACAAAGTCGGATTGCGCCTGCTTCCTTTACTTGCAACCCGGCTTTGTTTGCTTTATTGATTCAAATGGATGGGGTAGCCAATCCATTATGAATTCGTTTTTGATTATATCACCACCGCATGGGAGGGTCAACAAGTCCAACCGAGGTGTAAACAAAATGTAACTTATCCCAGCGTTTAGGTTACCGTATGTAACATACCCTTAACATTATCGGTTATCTATCAGCTTTTCTGAATAAATCCTTAAGTATTTCTACCACTTCGTCTTTGCTTTGGGCCCTGAAGACTTGCGCCCGTAGCCTGGCGCTGTCATAGAACCCATGAAGATACCATCCAATATGTTTTCTCATCTCCAGCAATGCTGTCCTTTCGCCCTTATACTGCTCCATTAGGGAGTAATGCCTTAGGATGGTCCCGAATAATACATTATTATCTTTACTGTTGTTATATACCCCTTTTTTCAGGTAATCACCAACAACTTTGAATATCCACGGGTTACCCAGCGCCCCTCTGCCTATCATTATAGCATTACAACCAGATATATCCAACAAATTTTTCGCATCTTCCGGAGTTTTTATGTCCCCATTGCCTATAACCGGTATTGTAAGGGCTTTTTTGACCTCTCCGATTATCGACCAGTCGGCTTTTCCTGAATAATACTGTTCCCGTGTCCTGCCATGCACCGTTACCGCGCTTGCTCCCTCTTCTTCGCAGATGGCCGCTATTTCCACTGCGTTGATATTCTTTTCATCCCAGCCTTTCCTGATCTTGACCGTAACAGGCTTTGCAGAGGCTTTGACAACAGCCCTCACAATATTGCGGACACGTACGGGATCCTTCATAAGGGTGCAGCCTTCGCCGTTTTTGACTATCTTTGGAGCAGGACATCCCATATTGATATCTATTATTGATATATCATCACGGGCGGACAGTCTTGATGCCGCTTCGGCCATTATTTCCGGCTCGGAACCGAAAATCTGGACCGCTACCGGTCTTTCGTCAGGATGAGTCTCGGTCATCCTGATGGTTCCAGCATCGTTATAGTGCATGGCTTTGGCACTCACCATCTCCGTATAGACCAGTGAGGCCCCCTGCTCTTTGCACAAGAGCCTGAAGGGGATATCGGTCACGCCTGCCATGGGTGCCAGAAAAATATTTCCCGAAAGTTCAAGGGTTCCTATCTGCATGTTCTGTACTCCTGCTGGTATATTGCCTGTATTCTCTGAAGGGGTGTTTATATACATATATAATATAACCTTGTCAGATTATTTTCCATAATCCTTCATCTATCCTGCATATCGAACCTTAAAAATCAGAGATCCTTCGTTTCACTCAGGATGACAATCAAGTAATGAGAATCGACACAACATATCTGGTTTGTCATTATTAACGAAGCAATCGAATCAATATGTCTTGCATATTGTCGTAAAGGATCTAAAATGCCCGCATAACAGCTAACAATATCCTTCGCTTCGCTCAGGATGACGAAAAGAAAAAGCCTTCCGCTATCCTAACGGAAGGCATAAATTGCGTGTATTTCATGACGGACTAAATAGAATTTCATTATTTGGATCAGAACGGAAGATCCTCGTCTTCCTCGTTCAGGGTATAGAACCCGTCCCCATCGTCAGGTCTTTGTCCCTGGAATCCCGGTGAAGAAACCTGTGGTGCTGCGTTCATGTCGCCTGCGTACTGCCCGCTGTCACGCTTGCTGTCTGCAAAATAAACCTGTTCTGCATAGATGTCGTCGCTGTAGTGCTTGACTCCCTGCTGATCAGTCCATGTATTGTTGCGAAGATATCCTTCCACCAGGACCTGCTGTCCCTTGCGGAAGTACTTGCCAACGAACTCGGCAGTCGATCTCCAGGCCGTAATCTGGAAGAAATCTGCGCTGGGCTGCCCTTCCTGGGGTTTACCCGGCCTGTTCACGGCCAGCCTGAAGCGGGTCACAGGGATGTTGCTTTGGGTATAACGGGTTTCCGGGTCAGCAACAAGCCTTCCCATTAAAATTACCTTGTTCATGAAAACACCACCTATAATTAATTGGCTCTCCGGGTATTCGCGCGGGATTACGCTTTCCTTCTGACAATCAGGAACTTAAGGATGTTCTCGGTGATCTTGAAATTTCTTTCAAGCTCAGTGGGGAAATCCGGGTTGGCTGTAAAATGCATCAGCACATAATACCCTTCCTTAAAGTCCTGGACTTCGTAGGCAAACTTCTTCCTGCCCCATTCTTCAACTTTCTCCAGCTCTCCGTTTTCAGAAACCAGGTTGCTGAACCTCTCAACTATGGACTTAACCTGTTCTTCCTCAACGGCCGGAGAAATCGCGAAGATCGCTTCATACTTGTTCATGACCTAAGTCACCTCCTTCTGGACTCATTCGGCCCTGTATGCGCTACAGAGCAAGGATTGCCCGCAATTTAATGCGGTCCGCATTTTTGCGGCATTTGTTATATTACCACATATGAACGTGTTTGACAACCACAGCTTTTGCCTGGCCTAGGCCCTATATAGCTGATTTTCTGACATGCTCTTGTTTTAACGGATCCAGCGTTTTGCCAGCGCTTTTTGCATCTTCCTTTTTATATGTACTGCCCGGAGTGAATATTACTCTAACGGTCTGAAGGATGAGCTTTATATCGAGCAGCAAAGAATAGTTTCTTATGTAGAGAAGATCATATCTCAGCTTGTCCTCCGGAGAAGTCCCGTAGTTTCCAAAAATCTGGGCATATCCTGTAATACCTGCTTTAACAGAGAACCTGTGCTCATATTCGGGAATATCATGGATGAACTGTTCAACAAAGAACGGCCGCTCAGGACGTGGTCCCACAACAGACATATCTCCCTTTAATACATTAAAAAACTGCGGAAGCTCATCGATCCTTGTCTTCCTGAGAAACCTGCCTATTTTCGTAACCCGCGGATCATTTGCTTCACTGAGTACGGGACCGGTCAAATCCTCTGCATCCACCCTCATAGTTCTGAATTTTATGAGATTAAAGCATTTGTTATCCTTAGTCAGCCGCTCCTGCCGGAAAAAAACCGGACCTTTGGAGGTAAGCTTAATCAAAACAGAGACTATGAGCATCAACGGGCTTGTCAAGATAATCATGATCAGAGAAACAACAATATCTTCAATCCGCTTTACAAAGGACTGTTCAACTGTCAGTCCCAGCTTGCCGACCATGAATGCAGGTATATCATCCAGTTGCATGATCTGTGCATTGATCAGGGATATTTCAAACAGATGCGGAACTACATAAATAACCTGTTTTCCTCCCATACATCTTCTTATGATTTCGGCCTTGAACTCAGCAGGGACATCAGCGCTTATAAAGATCTCATCCATTTCCTTCAAACGGCGCATTATTATTTTTTGTTTAGATATATCCAATATCAGTTTTTTCTCAACTTTATCTCTCTTAATGAACTGTTCTATCTTTTTAATAATGCCCTTATGATTCTGTTCAGCAGTAATTATCATTATTTTTTTTTCGTCCAAAAGGTGGCGCCGCCAGTATAAAAGAGATATATTGAACGCTCCCAGAAATATAAATTGTATGACAGGTGTAATGAGAAGTATAAGCCTTGGAAATGAAAAGCCCTGCAGCATGTATGTAACAGCGATAGTGGTTATGCCAAGCAAAGAAACAACAGAACCAATTGATTTAAAAACATCGTAAAGTCCTTTTCTGTAGAATGAAAGCACTTTGAACATATCTATATAAATAACAGATGCAATCAAAATGTATGGAGATGCATTAAGAAACGGAATAAAGTTAAATTCGGGCAATGTTCCGTACCTAACATAGAATACCAGTACATATGAGCCCAATATAATAAAAAGGTCGATCAATAATATAAGTACCTTGTATAAGCTTTTAATTTTTTTTAATATATGGGCCATTTTCCATACCCCGAAAATTGTAGAATCTTGTTTGCTCAACTTAATTTTATAGATTTAATTCAATAGAGTCAACAATAGGGTAACATGTTTCAGACATGATACCAATAATCTATATCATCAATTCAGCTTTGTTATCTTAGATTTTTAACCTGGCTATGGAAGAAATGCGCTCATTAAATACGGTCATCTCGTTATAGTTTAATGAGTCATGGTAAAAATTTGCCTGTAAATTTCACGTATTCCTTCATCTGTCAGGAAGATTGGGTTATTTGCGAGTCGCTGCTGATTTACTGATTCCGATAATACTTTTATATGTAATGGTGTCTTTAATTTCAGAGGCTCAAATTTCATTTTTTTTAATATATGTCTGAAATCCTGCAGAGAATCCATATCAGACTTCGTTTCTCCAAAACAAGAATTGATCAATTTTAAAGAACCTTCAAACCTTGCTGTGTCATATCCGTCTATTATCTGATTTTTGTGTTTCAGCATGTATTCCCATACATATGATAAACATAATGCTACAGCATGTCCATGAGCTATCCCGTACATCGATGATAGCTTATAACTCATAGCATGTGCAGCCGTAGTTTTGCTGATATTAATTGCTCTGCCACTATAGTTAGCTGCGAGTAACATTTCTGACATGGATTCTTTATCGCCTTCAAAATAAGGTGTAATATTTTTTAATGTCATTTCAAGTGATTTTTTTGCGTAACTTTTACTTTCTTCGGTTGAATTTATTGACCAGAGTGACTCAATCGACTGACAAAGCGCATCAAGCATTGTTGCTTTTTTATGATATTCAGGCAAATACGCCAGAAACTGAGGGTCTAATATCACATAATCAGGTATCAAATCTGGATGTTCTATTGAAATTTTTTCACCCTGATTATATATAACAGCAAAATGTGTTGACTCGCTTCCTGTCCCGGCTGTTGTTGGTATAGCAAGATGTTTGAATCTTACGGATTGTATTGCTTGTTGAATATCTATTGTTTCTTCTTGAGATATATATGCATTGATACCTTTTGCAACATCAATAGCACTTCCTCCACCTATTGATATAATAAAATCACAATCTTCTTTTCTAAGGATATCGATACCCAATAATACACTCTCAAAGGCAGGGTTGGCAGAAAAGGAACTAAAATAAATAATAGGTATCCCTAGCTTTTCTATAAATTCCTTTACCGGAAATCTTTTGTAGCTTTCACCACACACAATAAAAATCTTTTTAACTTTTTCTTTTTGTAAGATATCCTTGATATTGAATACAGAATTATATCCGTGGTAAATGACCTGTTTTTTCCTCATATCTCAAATGCCTCAAATTTTGTAGAATTGATTTCTGTGTCGCGGCACTCTTTTATCTTCTGGTGGCAATTTCATGTAATCGCCATAAAGATGCTTAAGGTATGCGTCCGTATCGCGAAATGCCGGAAAGGTGCCGTCATTAAACGTAATCTCGGCAAGATCATGCACCCATTTACTTTGAATCAATTCCTTTCTTAGAGTATATTTGCTGCATATATTCAAATAATAATCAGTATCAAGCGCTTCATACCTGAATAAAACACTTTCTGCCCTCTTCAATATCCACTCCCTTGACATAAAGAAAGACAGTATCTGAGCAATAATCAAAATAAGTATACCTTTAATTCTGGTTTTTTGTCTCCGGCTCGCCGGATGATGGATTTTACGCAAATAGATAGCAAAAAGCGTTTTCCTTTCAATCCATTGAATTAGTCTGAGAAATTTGTTATTTGACGTTTTTACGACAGGAAACACGTCAATACAATGCTGTCCGTTATAAATAATCTTGCCAAAAAAGCGAGGATGTCGCGGGTTTGTGTCCGGATGGCTCCAATGAAAACCGGAGGGTAAATTTGAATGACAGACTTTAGAGAATTTTTTCAAATTTTCATATGTCATACCTATATCAATGTCGTCATCCCAGGGAATAAAGCCTTTATGCCTTACTGCCCCCAAAACTGTTCCTGCAAGCAAAAAATACTCGATTTGATTGTCGCGGCATAATTTGTCTACAAACACCAATGCCTCATAAGCTTTTTCCTGATGTTCTTTAATATCCATATTATTTATAATATCCATGACCCACCACTCTCGTAAATTTAACTAAAAAATTGCTCATATTGCGTTATTACCTTTTCCGTAGAATCATACATCATAATTTCACCATTATGAAGCCATAGCACTTTATCACAAAGCTTCCGGATTGTATTCATATTGTGCGATACGATAAGAACAGTACGCTTATCATGTGAGATAAGTTCTTTCACTTTATTATAGCTTTTCTTTTTGAATCCTGCATCTCCAACACTTAGCACTTCATCAATAAGTATTATATCTGACTCCATTATTGCTGTTATAGAAAAGGCCAATTTCGAATACATACCGCTTGAATATGTCTGCACTGGTTTATCGATAAAATCTCCTAACTCTGAAAACTCGATGATTTCTTCTGCCTTTTTTTCTATTTCTTTTTTGCTGAACCCCATTAAAAGGCCGGAAAGTATTATGTTTTCCCGACCGCTTAAATTGTTAATAAAGCCTATTCCAATAGCAAGAAGCGATACAGAATTCCCATAAGTCTCAATAGTCCCTTCATCGGGAGCAAATATTCCTGCAATAGCTCTTAATAACGTTGATTTTCCGCTTCCATTCTTACCTATAACTCCGACAATTTTTCCCTGCTCAACAGAAAAGGTAATACCATTAAGCGCTGTATATCCTTTTTTTTTCTTTTGCGTGCTGCTTTTTTTCAAAGTTTTAAGAGAAATTCTGTGTAATTCTTTATACGTAATAACCAGATTTTCAATGTTAATAGCAAGTTTTCCCATTATATCACCTTCGCATATTTGCTTTCATGTTTATAAATTGTGGAAATCCCAATAAACGAAAACACGATACTTACAACCATCCATGAAATATACCATTTCAAATTCAGAGGTTGTGCAAAAATAAGAATGTTCCGCATTTCATCGATAATATAAGCAATCGGATTATAATGGGTAAGATATGCTCCATATGGTCGGGGAACGCGTGTTGACAAAGAATAAAAAACGCCTGAAAGGTAAAAAGTTAGCCGAAGCACAATGTTTATAACATTAGAGAGGTCTTTAACAAATACACCAAAATGCATCAAAATAACACTGCAAGCAAAAGTCCCACACAATAACAGGATGATCAAAGGAAGCAAATATAATGCATATATAGAAAGCTCAATACCATAAAAAATCAGCATACATGCAACAATAACCAATGAAACCAGCATCTTATAAAAATTTATAAGTATACTTATATTCAGCAGAACAAATTTCGGGATATATATTCTGGATATTATACTTTTATTAGACTTAATTAGTTTTACACTTCCATTAACAGTCTTGCTGAAAAAATTCCAAATTGTTATACCGATAAACACGAACACTGGCAAGTATGCCTCTGAAGAGTGAAACACGATCCTGACAATAAAGGTATATATAAGCATAAAGCAAAAAGGTTCCAATATCAACCATATCCAGCTTAGATATGATTCTGTGATTTCTGACTTAAGCTCCGCCCAGGCAGCATATAAGGTATAACTGAAATATTTCTTAAAATCTCTGCAAAATTTAATCACATAATACCCCTTTACTCAGATTCTGGAATAAGCCTCAATATTCGATCAATAGGCATACAAAGTTCATCAGCTTCCATGCACCTTCCATGTTGCAGGATCAATTTCGCTGTTTTTTCCATGCTGGGAAATGCACTTCTGATTAAATGATTAGCGTAAATAACGATATTTACTCCTTGCCTCATCCATTCATCCTCTGTTACAGAATTGAATGTGGTCGGAACTACAACCAGAGGAGTTCCTTTATCCGTTTCCCTAAAGAGCCGGCAAAACATAAAAATTTCATCCGGTGATTTTTTTCTTGAGTGAATCATAATACCATCGGCCCCAGCCTTGACATACGCATGTGCCCTGGTGATGGCATCCTCCATCCCTTTTTCTAGAATCAGACTTTCTATTCGTGCTATAATCATAAAATCCCGGGTTGTAAGAGCTGTTTTTCCTTCGCTAATTTTCCGGCAAAACTCCGGTATCTCCGCTTGGGTCTGATTTGCTTCTACACCAAAAAGCGAATTTTTCTTCAGGCCAACTTTATCCTCAATAATGATAGCTGATACTCCCATACGCTCAAGAGTTTTAACAAGATACTTAAAGTGTTCGATTTTTCCTCCTGTATCCCCATCTAAAATAATAGGTTTAGTTGTCACTTCAATTATTTCATCAATAGTACGTAGCCGGGAAGTATTATCAACCAGTTCAATATCTGGCTTTCCTTTCATAGTTGAATCGCACAGACTTGAAACCCACATCGCATCAAATTGTTTTACTGTACCATTTATCTCTACCTTAGTTTCTTCTACAATAAGCCCGGAAAGCCCGCTATGAGCTTCCAGTACACTTATAACAGGCTTCATTGACAACAATTTTTTAAGACGCCCGCGACGATTTTCCGGCATACCCAATATGCGTCGCACGTCTTTTTCAAGTATATTAATTTCCGGAGACTGAAAATATGGATATTCTACAAGTTGACCTCCATATGTATTGAGAACATCAATTACCTTTTGACGTATATTTGCCTGTACACCAGTTTTCCAATCATCGCCATGAACAACGAAATCTGGCCTTAGTTTCATTAAATTTTCGGTATAGTCCAGGGTTTTTTGCTCAATAACATGGGTTACACCTTTTATGTTTTGTATTATTTCTGCTCTTTGCTCATAACGTAATAAAGGAAATCTTTTATATTGTGCTATTGCTTCATCTGAGAGCACACCAACAGTTAATTCCCCCAGTTTTGCTGCTTGTGATATTATTCTTATGTGACCATTATGAATAACATCTGTACTCATAGACATATAAACTTTTTTCATAAGTTTAGCTACCTTTCATTTTATGTTGTGGTAAATCTCCCTAATATGGGTCAGGTCTTGCATGTTATCAACCTCACCACAAAAATAACCTTGTACATCCAGAGGAACAAGGTTCATCTCGTTGCTTACGTTATTAAATGCATTTTCTGCATAAACACTGGTATTTCCACCATCACAAAATCGTTCAATTTCATTCAGCCATATGAGCCAATCTTTTAAAAAAATCTTATATAATGGCTGAGCGGAAATCGAATCTTTAAATTCATCTATACCTATTCTTTTAATTCTATTATTTTCAACAACAGCTTTAAAATCTTTTTCCGGTAAAGGTACTGAAGAATCTACTACCATGGCACTATCCTTACTATATAATAACTTATCGAGCACCCGACTGTCAAAAACAAGGTCACCATGAAGCAGTAAAATATCATCATATAAGTGTTCTTTTGCCAAAAAAATGGAATAAATATAATTAGTATGTTGATAACATGGGTTATGAACAAAATCGATATTAATCATAGGATATTTCTCATTTATATATCTTTCCAGGTCTTTTGCAAACGGGCCTGTTGTCATACAAAAATCTTTAATTCCTGCATCATATAGCTTTTCGAGTTGTCTGTCCAGTATTGTTGTGTCTTTTTCCAGAACAGCCATGCACTTACATTTTTGTTTGGTTAGTTCCCCCATCCTTTTTCCAATACCTGAGTTTAATATCAATGCTTTCATATTCTTTTCCCCATTATATTTTCCATAAAGCTATTTTTATTTTCAACAGGTGATGTTGTAGGACGCCCCAAATTTTTTCTGGACTCAAGATTACTGAGCACTTCTATAAAAACAGTTCCCTTAATATATGGTATCTGTTCCAATACATTATCAAGCTCTTTTTGCTCTACAATTCTGAAGAAGTTTTCATAACCGGCAGCATGAGCTATTGCAGATAAATCAAGTTGTGAAGCTGCTGTCGGCATTCCTCCAACAGATTCATGAGCTCCGTTATTGATAACTATATGTACAAAATTATTCGGCCGATGAACGCCGACAACTGCCAGGCTACCCATATGCATCAACATTGAACCGTCACCATCAAGACAATAAACCCTTTTGTCCATACATGACATAGCAATGCCCATAGCTATCATCACACTATGTCCCATTGAACCCACCGTCAAGAAGTCGTTCTGATGTCCGTGTTCCAATCTTTCTCTTATTTCATACATCTCTCGTGACAACTTCCCTGTAGTACATACAAAAATATCATCAGCCTTAGATTTGTTTACAATGCTTTCTAGAATACGCTCCCGTGACAATGGAACTTTTGACATATATTTAACAGGTTCATCATTACTTAAGGCACCCTTCTTAATCACAAATGCAACCATTTTTCCTTTACTCAGATATGTCATAAATTCTGAGACTGCTGAATGAAACTCTTCCAGGCTCGTATTCTCTGATATAATAACATTCGGTATTCCCAGAATTTCCAAAAGATCCAATGTGATTTCTCCCTGAAAAACATGCTGTGGTTCATCTTTTACTCCTGGTTCACCTCTCCAGCCTATTACAAACACCACTGGAATTGAATATACCTTTTCATGTAATAAGGAGCATATAGGGTTTATCGCATTTCCTATTCCACTGTTCTGCATATATACAACAGCTGGCTTTCCGGTAGCAAGGTAGTGTCCTGCTGCTAAACCAACTGCTCCCCCCTCATTGGCAGCAACAATATGCTGCTGCGTTATACCAAATTCTTTGACTATATAATCGCAAAACGGTGACAACAATGAATCAGGTACACCAGTAAAGAAATTAACTCCCATATCCTTCAATGCAAATACGAAATTTTTTACATCCACATGTATCCCTCATTCCATATCGTAAATCTACTTACACTATTTCTGAAAAATGAACATTTCGCTCATTCTCAGGAGGAGGTGTCATATAATCTCCATATATCTGTTTTAAAATCAAATCGTATTGCTCCGGTCCCTTTAGCAGCATTCCTTCAAACTCATACAGGATACCTTTGCCAAAATATTCCCTCGGGAATACAGCCTTGGACTTATAAGCACTCATCGAGTTTATACAGTAATTACATGTGTAATAATTATATTTTTTTAATAACGCATCTAGCTTTTTCATCAATTTTCGGGTGTCCCACCTATGTCCAAGCTTTGTTTTCTGACCGATCTTAATCAGAATTTTTTCATGCAGTGGCCTGTTTTTACGATTAACATTTACTATTTCATCAAACTGTGAGAACTGTATAGCTGCTCTTAAGATCAATATTTTAAAAAGATGCCATCTTCGAATAATTGGATTGTCCGGCATTCCATCCAATGGGAAAATATCAATCCAGGCATTTCGCAGTGAAGAGTCCTTTTGCGCTGAAACACGCAATTTTATATCGGTACACTCAAGCTGTGAAAAATAACGAAGTGCTTTTCTCTCACTATGATACGTTACTAACTGATAATTTTCCCCAAGAGCATGTCTTATCTCTCTTAATAAACATTCATAATCATCACGGGGCATTCCGAAATCAATATCATCATCCCAAGGAATAAAACCCTTATGGCGAACTGCACCCAACAAAGAACCTTCAATTAAAAAATATGAAAGATTATGCTTTTCACATACAGATACAAATATCCTCGCAAGGTCCAATTGCACTTTGTGAAGTTTTTCAAGATCTCCTCTGTCGTTAAGACTCATTTACTACTAGCCCCATACAAATTTTTGTTATTAAACACTTTTTTACTTGTTGTTCGCTATTAATGCATTATACAACAAAGTAATACGAATGTCCATTTGATCAACTTTCACTGCTATAGCAGAATAAGTAACTATTATATTGAATTCTGATCTTTTTAGACATTACCGACCAATTTTTTGTATGTTGACACAATATTCCATCAAACGCACATTATTAACATAATTCAATAATAATCTTGATTTTTCTTACAGGGAACTATAAAATGAAAAACAGTTATTTATTGATTATGGTATTGTGATAAGTATTACTGACATGCTGCTATATTGTTCCTACTTTACATATTACAACATAGGAGGACTAAATGCTCTCACTAATCATACTCACTGGCTTAGATTCTGAGGATCAGATAAGTAATTTCCCTTTACTGTTCAATGGTGAGTCGCTTTTTGATAGACATATCCGAATTATGGAAAGTTATGGTGTCCGGGAATTTATCATCGTTTGCTCGGACGATCTACATGTAAAAATAACAAAAAGAAATCACAATAAAGATACCAGAATTAATTTTATTCATAGCATAAAAGAATTATCGTCCTGGCCTGATATACCGGAATGTATATGGGTCACACAGGGCAACCTTGTTTTCACAAAAGAAACTATACACGCAATGTTGAAAAGTGACATGCCCTGTCTGACGTTGGTCCGTACAGATATAAAAAATGCAGATCGTGTATTGCGTGCCCGATTGGATATGAATCATGTTCTTGAAATAGGGATATTACCGCAAGCTGTAGGGTGTTATTCTCATTTTCCATTATACAAACTTGACAGAACTGCATTTAACAGGCTTATTGTTGAGTTCAAGGATTTGAGTTTATCCCTTACAGAAGCCATTAACAGGATTCTCCCGGAAATAAGGCTTGGATTCCTTGATTGCGCAAGCAAAATCTACATCGATATGATTTCAAGTACAACCTTTGATTATATAAACAACCATCTTCGTTTACTTGAGGCATCCTCTCAACAAATATACGAGGGACCTAGCAGTATAATGCATATTCCAGATATTCTGAAGGAGAACGATTTACATAAGCCCTTTGTGGTCTGTGACAGTACTTATAGCTTGTTACCTGTTGGTGATTATTTTGATTGTATCGGCCTTTCGTACACACTGTTCTCTGTATCTGATATGCCTGACAAGAAAGAGATTGCGAGGGGTGTTCAGTCATTTAACTCTGAAGGCTGTGACATCATAATATCTGTTGGATATAGCAGCACGATCGAGGCAGCGAAAGCTATAAAAATGTTCCTTATGCTTGATAAAGATATAGATTATCTGAAGCAGGATTTACAATATTCACCTGTTAAACATATTGCAATGCCAGTAGCAGCACAGACAGGCAGTGAATCAACAAGATTCGCTACCATATTCGATGAAGACACTTCTCATATATTAGCACATGACTGTATGCTTCCTGACTACGCTATTCTGGACGATAACTTGAATAGAAACATCACCTTTGAAAAAGAACAGTCCGATGAAAAAGGTATAAGCTATAAAACCAAGTTGCGCTGTTTGAATAAAGCCATCAAACGCACATTTCTAGAAAATCCGGCGGATCCGACTAATATGTTAGCTGTGGCTAATTTTATGGGAAGAGCCATAAATCTTGCCGGTGACAATATAACATTCAATTTGGGCCGCGCTTTGTCAGAGGAATGCGGCATACCATTTAATCAAGCTGCAGCTTTGTGTCTGCCATTCGTGTGGAATTACATGCGGAGTAAATCACTTGAATATATAAAGATCAAACGAAATGTTTTGAGCACGGAAAATCCCTTTGAGTGTTATGCCGAGACAACAAAAGATCACAATAAAGCATATAATGCGTCAATTGAAGCTGTAATATCAAATATGGATACAGTTAGGGCTCTAATAAACATTAAAAAGAAAGGAAACCTCAAAACGCTGCTTGTCCATATAAATAATTTTCTGAATTTGATTCCTCCAGAACTGAGTAATGCTTTAAGTATAGAGCATATTATTGAAAAAGTCACTGTTCCACTAACCAATGGAATGATATCTCTGGAAACAGAAGATATACGTACTATTTTTGAGCAAATATTAAGCATGCAAAAGCAATCCTCACCGCCAGAGGAAAACCTTTCAAATAATGATACAGAGTGTAAAAAAACTATTAAAACTACAAAATCTAAAAAGAAAGCACTCAAAGGATTCTGGTGGTATTTGAAGAGTTCAATCAAAAAAATGTTAAAACTTTATCAGCCTGTGTACAAGCAGACAGAAATCATGGTACGCAGAATTAAATTGGCAATTTACCGGTTGATTTATGGAGTAGATTATCGAACTGTTTTATTTGAATCCTTCGCAGGAAGGGAATATCGTTGCAATCCTAAAGCTTTATATGAGCAAATGCTTCAAGATGGTGCTTACAGTGATTTTAAATTTATTTGGGCATTCAATAAGCCATCCAATTTTAAGTTTCTTAAGAAAAACCCAAATACTAAAGTCATAAAACGTAATTCTAAGGCCTATATAAAAGCTTGCGCGACGTCAAAATACTGGATAACTAATTATGCGCTGCCGAAGTACGCGGTGCCCAGTAAGGAACAGGTTTATATCCAGACATGGCATGGTAAACCTTTAAAAAGAATCGGATGTGATTTTAAAGGAGATCAACTCGGTAGAAGAACGCACCACCAAATAAAAAAAGATTACACTCGCAATGGTAAGCGCTTATCAATTTTATTGTCACCTGCACCTATATTCAGCGAAAAGATGAGTTCGGCATATAATCTTGATAAGTTAGGAAAGAAAACTATCATAAAAGAAACAGGGTATCCCCGCAATGATTTCTTATTTACGTATACACCGCAGGATGTTTTGCGAATAAAAATGAATTTGGGTATTCCTTTAAATAAGAAAGTCGTTCTTTATGCACCAACATGGCGATCTAAAACTTATATAAGCCTTTTTGAATATGTATATCATAGCGCAGTTGATCTTAAAAAGCTACACATGCAATTAGGAAATCAATATGTAATATTATTCCGAGCACATGATCATGAAGCAAAGTCAATTGATTTTTCCCACTTAAAAGATGCTGTAATTGATGTGACTCATGTAAATGATGTGAACGAATTATATATTGTTAGTGACCTGATGATATCAGATTATTCAGGAACTATCTTTGACTATGCTAACTTAAAGCGGCCTATGGTATTGTATATGTATGATAGAGAAGATTATGAGAAAAGCCCTGGATTCTATTTTGATCCAGATACATTCCCCGCAAAAATTGTATATAAAGAGGAAGATTTAGCGCCAGCAATCATAGAAACTCTGGAAAACTTTGTGTACGACGAAAATTATAAACAGTTCAACGAAACATATAACAAACTTGACGGACCGGATTGTTCTATAAATACATTAGATAAAATAATTGATTTAAAATCATCTCAAACCAAGAGCAAGTCGAAAGTATTAAAATATAAAAAGTTTATAAGGTTTATGCAGATAAAAACAGGTGCTTTTTTTAGAGAAAAAGGCTTCTTATTATCGGCAAACAGCAGGATGCTCAAATCTTTTAAAAATAAACATAAAGGGCAACGCTGTTTCCTTATTGGAAATGGTCCTAGCCTTACTATTACAGATTTGAACAAGCTAAAAAATGAAATATGCTTCGGTTGCAATATGATTTATAAGATCTTTGACCGTACAGAATGGCGTCCTACGTATTATTGCTTATCTGACAGAATATTTGTTGATAAGTCAAAAGAGATTGTACAACATGTAACATCAACTTGTTTTTTCCCCCAAAGTGTTTATAATCTTATGCCTATTAAACCTGATAAGACAATTTATCTACCTAATATTATGTTAGAACCATATAAAGTTCATGGAAATCCACTTGGCTACTACTCCCCCTCATTTGCTACAGTAATGAGCATGATGCTAGAGTTAGCCATGTTTATGGGATTTTCAGAGATATATTTATTGGGAGTCGATTGTACCAATTCTCATGTCGGAAAAGGTCATTTTATTAATAATTATCGTGATGAAAAAGTAAAAATGAAGGAAATGAGAAGAGCCCGGCGTGTTGTAGATGGTCAATCGATGAGTTTTGAAGAATACGGACAATGGTTAGTAGATCGTGCTCAATCTGTTTATAAAGTTATCAAGGATTATGCTGAAGAACATGGTTTTCATATTTATAACGCTACCAGAGGTGGAGACTTACGTGCTTTCAAAAGAGTTGATCTTGATGAGGTCTTATCAAGAAAAAGTAATAATATGTAATTTATTTAATTAAATTTTGGAGAGATTTACTATGAAGATAATTGGAGTTATACCAGCGCGATATCAATCTAGTAGGCTGTTGGGAAAACCTCTTGTTGATATTTGCGGAAAACCAATGGTTTGGTGGGTATATCAACAGGCAAAAAAAGTAGGTCGTTTGTCTGAAGTATACGTCGCCACCGATGATGAGCGTGTTCAAAATGTCTGTAATGAGTATGGTATTAATGTGGTTATGACATCTCCAGAACATCCATCACATGTGCACAGGTTATATGAATTCTCAAAAATCGTAGAGGCGGATGCGTATGTTTGTATATGTGGAGATGAGCCTTTGATTGAAGTCGATGCTATCGAAGCAGTAATACCTGTGTCAACTATACCGGATAATATCTTTGTTTGTGGTGTAATGCGGGAGTTGGCAGATCCAGCTGAGACAATCGACTCGGGAAACATAAAAATCATTACTAATAATGAAGGGATATGTATAGCATTGTCAAGAACACCTATCCCTTATCCCTATAAGACAGTTCAGTTTAATTACAGAAAAACTATTGGCATTGAGTGCTTCAATAAAAAAGCATTGGAGTTTTATTGCAACAGCGAAAAAGGGTTTTGGGAGTCCGTTGAAGACATAATGATGTTAAGATTCATCGAGAACAGAATACCCGTACATTTTAAGTTGGTAAATAGTAGATCCTTGTCTGTAGATACTCCCAAAGATCTGGAAAAGGTAAGAACGTTAATGCAACAAAAGCTTGAAAGGATGAAAGACTGATATGGAGATTAAACTTCTTGATTGCACATTAAGGGACGGTGGTTATGTTAATAACTGGAATTTTGGATATAGCACTATCATCTGTATTTTTGAAAGGTTGGTAAGTGCCAATATAGATGCAATAGAAGTTGGATTTCTTGATGAACGGGTAGATTTTAACCTAGATCATACAATTGTTCCTAACACAGATGGATTCGATAAAATATTCAAAAATGTCGATAAAAAAAACTCATTAGTTTTTGCCATGATCGATTACGGAACCTGTGGCATTAATAACATTGCTCCACGTAAAGAAACCTTTATTGATGGTATCCGTATCATTTTTAAACTTAAAGACATGCATGGAGCTCTGGAGTTTGCTCAACAAGTAAAAGACAAAGGATATCTCGTTTCGCTGCAACTGGTTTCGATCACATCGTATTCCGACAGGGATGTGCTTGATTTGATCGATTTAGCCAACTCCCTAAAACCATATGCTGTTTCAATCGTTGACACATATGGCCTCTTACATAAAGAAGAAACCTTGCATTATTTTGATTTGTTAAACAAAAATTTATCAAGAGATATAATAATCGGCTACCATTCCCACAATAATTTTCAGCTTGCATACGCTAATACTGTGGAGCTGATCAAAACTAACCCTAATCGTATTATAATGGTGGATGGAACAGCATACGGAATGGGAAAAAGTGCGGGTAATGCGCCGCTTGAACTATTAGCCATGTATTTGAACGAGAACTATAACGGTAATTATGACATCAACCAAATTCTTGAAGCTATTGACAACAGTGTTATGCGTTTTTATAAAGAGCAATATTGGGGTTATTCACTAATGTATTTTCTAGCAGCTCTCAACGATTGCCATCCTAAATATATTACATATTTGTTGAATAAGAAAACACTTTCCATTAAATCAATCAACGAAATTGTTAATAAAATAGATCAAGATAAAAAGCTTTCATATAATGAATCACATATTGAGCAAATATATACATATTATCAAGAGCATTTCATTAACGATGATGAACATCAGCACAGTTTGAAAAAAGTAATGATGGGCAGAACAATATTGATACTGGCTCCAGGAAAATCATTAATAACTGAATTTAGTAAAATTCAAAATTATATACAATCAACCAGACCGGTAGTGGTATCCGTTAATACTGTTCCTGACGGATATAATATTGATTTTGTATTTATCAGCAATTCAAAGAGATATGGTATGCTATTTGAACAGCTTCATAATTATAAAAATAATTTCAATGTAATCGCAACATCGAATATCACAAGTGCAAACGGTGATTTTGATTATGTTCTTGATTACAGCAAACTATTGGACGAAAATCCAGTTATCGCTGACAATTCCGCGATTATGTTCCTTCGGTTTTTAAGCAATATTGGTATCAGGAATATTGTTTTTGCCGGTTTTGATGGGTTTTCAACTGATAATGACAATTATTACGATAAAAATCTTGACTTTAAGTCTGACTCCAATTATTTACATAGTGTAAATATGGCTATTAAGCAAAGAATTGCAGATCTGTCACGGAAAATTTACATTAGTTTTCTGACACCTTCCTTATATGAGGTAGAGTAAAATGTATAAAGCAGTTTTATTTGATCTCGACGGAACTTTACTTGATACATCAGAAGGTATACTGCGCAGTATAGATGATACACTGGATCATTTTAACCTGCCACAGCTTTCTGAAGAGCATAAACGAAACTTTATTGGACCGCCAATTATGCATTCTTTCAAAGAAACATATAATCTGACAGATGAGCAGGCTGTTCAGACATCAAATTATTTCAGGGATATTTATAAAGACATACATCTTTTTAGAGCTGTCATATATAAAGGGATATTTGATGTGCTTAGTTTTTTATCTGAAAAGGGAATTAGAATAGCTGTCGCCACCTATAAACGAAATGATTATGCAAAGACATTACTGAAACATTTTGATATATCAAAATTCTGTGATTATATTTTAGGCTCAGATTACGATAACAAACTATCAAAAACCGATATTGTTAATAAGTGTTTAAAAGCATTAAACATCTTGAATCCCGCTCAGGCAGTTTTGGTAGGAGACACTAACAGCGATGCATTGAGCGCAAAGCAATGTGGTATCGATTTTATTGCTGTATCTTATGGCTTTGGATTTAAGAACATCTCTGATGCAGAAAAAACTTCTCCTGTATTTATTGCCGCTACCCCACAAGAACTCTTAACTTTTTTTAGTTCAAACTTTTAGCCTTCGAATAATACGGAGATTGATACAAGTTTTCACTTGAAACGCTGTGATTGATTATCGTAAAGGTAATATTTTTTACTCTTACCATTATTGCAAAGCTTTTTTATCCCCCTGAAACTATATATGGACATGTAATACATTGCTTTGAGCAAGGGAAGTTTTTCAGCTTTTCTATATATAACCCAACGATTTTTTGCTGCCAGGATTTTATTTTTTGAACGACCGCCGGAACGATAATATACCAGAATTTCATTAATTCCAATTGCTCTTTTCCCGGAACCAAGAAGCTGAAGCCACAAGGCATAATCCTCATGGAACCAGCGGTTATTAAACTTATAACCAGTCAACAATTCACGTTTGATTAATACCGTTGAAAGTCCGATAACATTTTCCTTTAATAACTCTTTATAATCAATCCGTTCCGGAATTAAATAAAGCTTCTTAGCAAGAGAACTGTTTCCATCTAATATACCGTATGCAGTATAGCAAATATCATACTTTGTACTTTCTAATACGGTTAGCTGCTTTTCCAGCTTCTCTTTTTGCCATATGTCATCACTATCAAGAAAAGCTATATATTCTCCGGAGGCATGTTTTAGTGCCAGATTACGGGCTTCTGCCGGTCCCTGATTTGTGTCGCAGTTAATTAATATAATTCGAGGATCTTCTTTTACTAATTGAGAAACAACCTTCAAAGTGTCATCAGTTGAGCGATCATTTACAACAATCAATTCTAAACTGCGGACAGATTGTGTTAACACTGAGTGTATTGCTTCCTCAATAGTTTTTTCACTGTTATATGCCGGCATTATAACACTAACTTTAGGAATCATTACTACTATGCCTTTCATTATTTGCTTGATTTCTTAACTATCCCATTACAAACAAACCCCAGTCCGAGCAGAATCCAGAAAACCGAAGCTATACCGACAGTACTGTCATTGAACACTGCGGCCGCCAGATAACCGCATATTCCAAGGAAGATGCCGGTACCGGTCAAACAAGCAAAGCTGTTGTCCTGATTCTTAAAATAAAGCCTGATACTTTCTGTTATATAAGCTCCGCAAATAGTCAGGAAAGCGATCAAAGAAAGAATGCCGGTATTCAAAGCAATCTGAAGATACATGTTATGGGGCTTGTCCACTATCATCCTTGGAGTACCATATGCCCTTATTTTCCCTATATAGTCCTCCTGGGGGAATTCGACTGCGAATGTATCAGGTCCGTATCCAAATATAACCGAGTTCTTGAGCATGGGTATGCTTCGGGACCAAATATAGCCTCTGGCGGAACCCAGCCTTTCTTTTCCTTCAAAACCTATGGAAGGAGCCTTAACTACCTGGTTTACAAGCTTGCTGTTATTGCCGATAAGGCTTATACCACCTTCATGTAGCCAGAACTCAATAGTAACGTTTTTCTTGTAAAGAATAAGGAGGCTATCTTTTATGGTTATGTTATAGCCTTTATAGTTTTCATCGACAAAAGATACTATCATTTCATTGTTATCGTTGGTTGTTTGCTCGATATCCAGTAAATTACCGCTTGTATCATAGAAATTGAGCAGGTTTCCGCTCAAGACTATGTTTAATGTTTCTGTATCGCCAACGATCGAAACCTTATTTCCTTCAAAGGTTATGTCCTTGAGATCATAGAATTGCGCATCATCTGAAAACAGGATCTTAAATTCATTTACTATCCTGTTAGTAAGCAATCCGTTAAGAGACACGTTGATTATCAGAAAAGCCGCTATGGCGGCGGCAGTAATGCCTAAGAAAATAACTTTCTTTTTGAATATGTACTTCCTTAGTACTATTATTCCAAGGAAAACTGCAACAATTACTCCAACAAGACCTGCCCTGGAGCGGCTTCCGAACATGTTGGCAGTAAAAATGAGTATCAGTGCCGCCATACCTGCTTTAAGCCATATCTGCTTTACATATATCAGGATCGTCACGGCAATGGGTATCAGCATTACCATATAGCTTCCCACATAGTTGGGGTTGGTAAGCGTTGAATAGATATATGATTCCTCGAATCTGAAATCTACGTTTTCAACATATCCATAATATTTGGCAGGAATGATCAGGCGCTTGCCGAATTCAGATCTGAACAAATCGAGTTTGAAAAGCTGGAATAAACCTATCAACCCTATAACAAGCGCGGATGCTATGAGTGCTTTCATCAGGAACTGGACCTGCTTTTCCGATTCGACAAGGTTCATCACTATAACCATGCATGCAAGGTAGCAGAGAAGGACGAACATTCCTTCATATCTTGCCATAAAGCCTTTTAAAGCTATATCCCTGTTTGTTGAGAAAATGGTGGACAGGACGATCAGCAGCGCATATGAGCCTGTCGGTATATATATAAAGCTCTTTTTAATTTCCAGTTTTTTTGCCGCTAAGTACCCAACGAATACTATCAGGGCGATTACCGAGGCAACCATAAACCACTGGCTTTTTATATAGTTGAAAAAATCCGGGTAGTCTACATCATTGCCCCAAATAGCAGATTCAGCGGGGCTCAGCTTTGTAAGCCCCATGTAAACGATCATAGGAACCACGAACAATATAAAAGCGATGGGTAGAAGAGCCGCTATTCCGGGTTCTTCCCTTTTTATCTTTCTGGATGACATAACTAACCTCTACTTTTCATTTTTACAAGACTAATCTTATCATACAACAAAAAATGCGTAAACATTAGTACAGTTTCTTATCCATGACAATATCTGACACTTATTTTGAGTCGGTTTGATCTGTCTTCGGGTTTACAGGCCTGACAGGATTTTCGTATTTACTTACCGGATTGTCCAATTCCGCCTTTAATAAGCCCAACTCCTGGATGAGCTTTTTTATACGGCATGCATGACGTGATACCGCAATAGTAAGGGCAAACACCATAAGAAGGAGCAGGGATATTATGCACAGAAAAAGAGCATTTGACGGTACCTCCACTTTGAGTATACCGGCCAGGAAAAACACTGGTTGCGGAAAAATCGAGATTACTACGAAGCCGAAGCTTGTAAGCAGCCAGATAAGCGCATATTTCAGTTCCAGCTTCTTTATCCTTACCATATTGATAATGAACACGAAAAACAGAGCTGAGCCTGTTATAAGAACGATCCTTAGTGTGCTACTCACATTGTGTCACCACTCTTCTCCGGGAAACTGCCGCTATAATTACGGCAATCGTTACCTTTATCATGTAGTACAGGCATTTGATGCGGGTTATGGAGGATGTCCCGTTTTCTCTTGCTTTCATGACAACCGGTATTTCAGTTACCTTCAGCCTGTTTTTAAGTACAGTAACGACTGTTTCAGGCTCTGGGTAGTCCTTGGGATAATCCTCTGCAAAAAGCCTGATGACTTCCCTGCTGCAGGCCCTGTAACCCGAGGTGGGGTCTGTTATTTCAAATCCTGTAAGCAGCCTGATAAGCAGGGAAAAAAATTTGATCCCGATACGCCTTGCTCTGGAGGACTGGAATCCCTCCTTTTCGATAAATCGGGAGCCTATGCAGAGGTGGTTCCCTTCCTCCACCTTTTTTATGAGAAACGGAATGTACCCGGGGTCGTGCTGGCCGTCCCCGTCCAGTTGTATGGCTATATCATAGCTATGGTACAGGGCGTATTGATATCCGGTCTGGACCGCTCCCCCTATCCCTATATTTACCGGCAGGCTGATCACCTTTATCCCATGGGATATGCAGACCGATTCGGTATCGTCATCGGAACAGTCGTTGACAACGATGATGTCAAAATCCCCTTTCGTGTTTTTAAGGGCTTTCAGAAGCTCGGGGAGATTTTCTGCCTCGTTGTGTGCCGGAATGATGATCAAGGTTTTGCTGGGTTTTCCGGTTGTTTTATCCTGCATGGGTTAATGCCTTTCATAGTCAGTATTCTTCATTTTAGATGTTATAGATTCTTCACTCCACTTCGTTTCGTTCAGAATGACATTCAGTATAGTTTTACGGGTCTTCAAGAACGCCGACCACTACATTTTTGTTCAGACTGACATTCAGTATGGACTTTAGGGTCGTCGAGGGCGCCGGCCCCTTCACTCGTTTTCTGAATGACATTCAATATTGATTTTCGGGTCATAGGGGACGCCGACCCCTACAGATCCTTCGATCCTCTCTGTATGACATCCTGGCATGTATCAGGTATATACTGTTTTTCCAGTGTGCGGTTTACGCTCCTGCAGAGTTTCGTTATCCAGCTTACAAGGTATGCCGCTCCTGTTATCACGAAGAATATAAGCAGGTACGCAAACCTTGGATCCGGTACGAACAGGAGCTGCAGCCCCAGGATGGCGAACCCGTATAAATAGAAACAGAATGGTCTTATACCTTTAAAGGAATGCACTATGATACCGATCGCGCCAGGAATGAGTGTGGCAAAATGTATCACCTTAGAGGGGACTTCCGAGTTTATAAGCAACCTGCAGAGATAGGGCTCATGGAAAATATGGCCTGTCTTTCCGATGGTAAACCATTTAAGATACAGCCAGAAATCATTCTTAAAGCCGTTTATGATCCTTTCTATCCCGTAGGCCAGCTGGCTTTCATTGGTGCCGTCAATTTTGCCCGCCAGGTCCTGCATATAATCCTGAAAATACGGGTAAGTTCCTGCCAGGAACGGATTTCCCGAACCTTCGGCAGTCAGGATGAATCTGCCAAGGGTAATAGTGTTTCGGATCCACCATGGAGCCAGTACGATGACCAGGCCGGCCAACTGGTAGGTGAACATTGTCAGCAGGCGCAAGCCGAGCGGTTTGCTATGTCCATCCTGGTGGTGGTTCGCTTCGAGATCCTTCGCTTCGCTCAGGATGACACAGTGGGAGTGCTCAGGGTAGGTTGCATTTTCTCCTCTTTTACAACTTACAAGGTAAAAAATAAATGGGAGAATGAACAGCGGCATAAGCGCAGGTCTGATCATCAAGTGGAGACCGAAGGCTATGCCTGTGATGAAATTCAAGGATTTTTTCCCTGTCTCAAAGGCATATAAAGACAGCCAGAAATACAGGAGCATCGTAAATAGCGCCAGGGTCTCGGTCAGGAGCATCACGGGAGACATGGCATAGGTAGGGTAAATGGCCATGAAAAAAGCTGTCAGGAGCGCAGTCAAATCATCTTTAAAGGCTTTTTTCACAAACATGAATCCGAGCAGTACCGACAAAACGCTGACAATTACCTGGATCAGCCTGACAGCAGTTATCTGGAGATATTTATCTCCAAGGATCATATAAACGGACGCGAGGAACAGTGGGTAGCCGGGCATCACATAGGCGTTGGGCGTTTCTGAAGGCTTGTCATAATGATAACCGTATACGCCTTTATCGACCAGTTGATGGGACATTATCCAGTAGTTTTTTGGATCGTAGCTCAGGCTCATCACATTCATCTGGATAGTGAACACCCTGATCCTGAGTCCCAGTGCCAGTATAAGTATCAAGATAAGGAATAGCCGGACTTTTTTGCAAACCCTTTTCTGTTTCATGTTCTCCTCCTGCCGCAGCGCAGGGTATGATTCATGACCGAAAGACTATTACGATGGATCTTCCGATGCTACAGAATAGTATTTGCACTTTTTAAAAGAAAATTACTTAAGGGCGCTCAAGGCAAGCTCTTCGATCTCGTCCGAACGAACCCTGAGAATAAGCTCCCCGCAGTCTTTCCTGAAGCTTTCCGGGTCTGTCAGATGCCGTTTTTCTGCCATGGAGTCCGCCATGTAATAATTACCTGTCTTGTTGAAATGGGTGATATCGAGGTAAAGATCAAGGTTCTCGGTGATCTCGTACACGTTCTGGAAATTGTATATTTCCACGTTGGGATAGGCCGACAGCCGGTCCACCACGTAGGTGAGAGCCTCAAGCTTCCTTTCAAGCAGGCCCCTCTGGTCAAGTAGCTTGAACCACAGTATGGATTTCGGGGCGAAAAACAGCTTGAACTCGGTGTCCGGGTATCTTTCCACAGCCTTCACCAATGTCTGGTCCACGGTATTTTTCACTTCTTCAATAGGAAGCCCGTTTATTTTGTCGTACAGGCTTTTTTTGCCTTCGTACAGTTCCTTGTAGTCCTGCATTATAAGGGTCCTGTTCGTGCCCTTCCATGTCCAGGTGTTCAGCACTTCCCGGTCCGTGATCATGTAATCGAAGGGGTTGATGCCTGTCTTCCTCATCCGGAACTGCTTGAGGGCCCAGTAGAAGTTATTGTGGTTGACGATGTACCTCCAGTCGTTAATCGGGTTTTCGTCATACATGTACTCGGGAAACTCTGCATTGTTTTTGGAATATATGTCCCCCTCGTGTATATCGATGGTACGGTAGTCGATGGCCCAGAGGACCATTTTGACGTCCCGGTATTTTTTCGCGATGTCCAGGACCTTGATCTGCTCGGTGATGTAGGAAGCGTTGATAGGAAGACGCAGGGCAGTGGCCCCGAACTTTTGGCTCAGGTAGTTGTCCGAGAAGTTCTCAATCATGGATGTTCCCAGCACAGCTATTTCATAGTCCTCGTGGCGGGCCATGCCGGGTATCTGGAAGCGTTCATTCTGGATATATATATACGGTTTGGGCTGGGTGCCCAAAAAATTGTAAGGATCGAATTTGACAACGAAGAACACGCCCGGCAGCAGGGCCAGGATCAGTACGATCAGGCCTTTTGCCAGGAACAGCGCTACTTCTTTTGCTTTACTCTGTTTATGTTTCCTGTCGGTCATGATTATTCCTTCTTATGGTTTGTGTTTATGTTTCTGTCTTTATCCGTATCTGTAGCCCAGCACTAAGGGTTAACTACGGGCTACGGTTTTTGTCCCACCCTAAGTGCAGCGCTTTAGCGCAGCACAAAGGGTGA
>ENA-UPSA01001025-UPSA01001025.1-bioreactor-metagenome-genome-assembly--contig:-NODE-1025-length-32431-cov-12.276161_pt1 | contig 32431 bp, 32 predicted proteins | sample MGYA00238183_ERZ773288 | MGnify/ENA primary metagenome ERZ773288 (study PRJEB29028, sample SAMN07631243) | bioreactor metagenome | isolation source: Switchgrass digestor | place: USA: Dartmouth... | reverse complement strand
CCCCCTTCCTCGCGAGTTGAACATCCTTCATTGGCACATTGGCATCTTGGCGGCAGATGCCAAGGCACGGCAGACCCTGACTCCAACGGAGATTCCACCAATGGAGATTCCAATGGAATGATAGCAATTGGAAGGCAAGGCTCTCTGAAGCAGACCTAAACTGTTGCCAACGTTTCTCTCAACTTTCAGCTTCGTGGTGCAGGCACCGCAACGCGCAAGCGCGCAGGTACGCTGGCATACGGGCGCACTGGCACGATGACACGATGGCAACGCAACGCGCAGGCTCAGGCACGCACACGTAAGCATGCCAGCGGCCAGCGCGTGGGGACGCTGGCATGCGGGTGCATGGGCGAACAGCATCGTGAAATCACGCGAACACGGCAGCTCGGCCCAATCAGGCAAGATCGTCGCTGCGGCAGGCCAGACTCGCACTCACCAGGGAGTCTCAACGACCCCTCGTCCATGTGACTGCGACCGCCCGGAGTGACTTCCCAAGTAGCGAGGCTCGAAGGTCTGGAGGAGACTGGTTGTGGTTCACGAAAGATGTCCGCGTGAGTTGGAAGGATGGGCAAGGGGACCGCGGGCCAGGGGAGGAATGTCCCGGGACAGGTGAACTCGTGTCCACGCACAAGATGGAGCGTGGGGCCATCGCTCGCGTCCCCTGACGGAATGGTGAAAGCATGGGAGTTCAACTGGGCTTCAGGAAAGGTCGAAGGTCGAAGGAGGGCTTCAGGAAGGAGGGTCTTAGGCATGAAACGCATGGCACCAGCGCCGCACTCGAGGTCGCTCCTTGCTGTTGCACTGGTACTTGCCTTAACCTGCTATGCAGGCGTGGAGTTAGTTCAGCCGCACAAGAAGGGCAATGCCTCATCAGTCGCGGAGGCAGCGACCAAGGCGAAACGCAGCGACATTGACATCATCGACTCAAAGCCGGCATCAATGCTCCCAGTGCGCGCAACAGCCAGCGGTGGCACTTTTCCGTAGTGCGCGATGCGGAGATACTCGAGGAGATAGAAAGCAGCATGGGCGGCGGGGGCGGCATGATGGTTCCTCCTCCAGGCGGGCAAGCTCCCTCGCAGGGTGGGCAAACACCTCCGCCGGGCGGGCCGGCCCCTGCGCCTGCGCAGGGCCGAGTGGGAGGTGCGCCTCGGAGACTGTCGCTCGCGTCGGCCAAGGTCGCCATCGTCGTGTCGAGCACAAGTAACCTGAGCACAGACCCGTTTGACTGCGGGCTTGCTTGTCAGAACATGTCCGTCGCTGCGATGGTGCTAGGGTACGCTACCAAGATAGTCTCTTCTCCCACCGACGCCATCAACGGTGCTAGAAGCGATTACTTCCACAAGCTATTGGGCATACCCAAGGCGATGAACGCCGTGGCCGTGCTGCTTATCGGCGTGTCAGATGAGAGCGTGGACGCGATAACGGGCGCGTCGACACGGAAGGCGTTCGATGACGTGGTGACGTATGTGACCCGCTGAATTGCGGAATAGACTGGTCATGCGGCTTGGGTAGGCAGGGCCGTCAGCTCGGCTCAGCTGGGCGCAGCTCGGCTTAGGCCCTCGCGCTCACACTCACGCTCAGGCGCCGGGAGTCCCCCACAGGTGGTGTCGCCGCGAAACAGGCCGCGACCTGGGGTTTGGAACGGGATTGCGTTGGCAGCCCGAGCCCGATGACGAATGACGATCGCGCCTGCCGGATGATGGTCGCGCCCAAGATCCCGACATGGATTCCATCGGAACCGTTGTGTTGCCCGGCTCTGGCGTCATGGACTCTCGTCTTTCTTCCTGAAGAACGCTGGGGGCTGCCGGTGGGTTGGACGGCGGGAAGCTTCGAATCTGGCCGCCCGTGCAACCACCGGCTACCCTGGTGCCCTTGAGAAAGGAAGTGACGACTCCCGGGCCGGGTAGAGCCGATGCCTCTCCGTGGACCAGCTCCGGTCGCCCCTTCGCCTTGGACCGCGGCACTAGTCTCGAGCGCGCGGGATGACGTCCGCGTCTGTTCCGTGATGGGCATCACCGCTCGCACTCGACGTGTACCGTGCGCCACCCGTTCTCGGCAGACCTCCTCGCGCATCACCCGTCGGACCAGGATGGGTGGCGCACATCACTTCTTTCCGGTGTATCGTTCTGCGCGTCATGCTTCCGATCCATCCCGTAACACATGTCACTCCTCATGGCATCACGCGTCCCTTGCGTCACTCGTCCCCACGCACACGTGCCATCTGTCACCCCTCCCGGCCTACACGTATCGACTGTCCCCCGTCCCGAGCGCACCCGTTCCTCATGTCACGTATATCCCTGGACGCGCGCTGGCCGTAACTCATGTCCGACTACGTGTGCTAGGCCTCAGGTATTCCCGACTACGCGTGCCGGCTTTCAGTTATCCGCAACTACGTGTGCCGGTCCCCACCCATTCCCAACTACGCGTGTCGGACGTCACTCATCCCCAACTGGGCGTGTCGGACGTCACCGCTGCCGCGATGAGCGGGACAACTTCCGTCCCGGCCGTTCTGTCCCGGACCAGTCATCACCAAGCTGATGTACCTATCACGCATCACGGTGCTGATCTCACACCATCTGGCTTGTGGCTTACGCCAGTGGCGACGCCAATGGCGGTTTCAAATGGTGGTTTCAGATGAGCCAACCGGAGGCAGGAGCGCGAAGGAGGCAGCAAACACATGAAAAACCAGGCCGAGGGCGTGGCAGGGCGCCCGGCGTAGGATCCCGCGATGGTCCGGAGGGCCCCCGGAGAGCCCCTACTTCTGAGACACAATCAAGAACCTGTGGCATGTGAATTCTATAAAGCCTACTCTCTTTATAACTTCGTCCATGTACTTTAGCCCCTCGTAATAATCGTCCTTGTCTAACGTGAAGTCAGGCACCTGCCAGGGAATCGTCTTGACATAATAAGCTATGGCGCCAATGTCGTAAAACCGGGTCTTTGTGTAGTCCTCCTTCTGTTTTAGAATCCGCATTCCTGCTTCTTCAAGCTCACGGACGGGGCTGTAGCCAGATTCCATTCATGATACACGGGCTCGCCAGCATGCAGAATCTGGTTGATTTCATAATCATTCATCCCGCCGACCTGCTGAGTGACAAAAACCCCGTGGGCCTTCAGGATCCGGTATACCTCCCTGCAGTGGTAGGATTCATGCCTGTTGATTATCAGGTCAAACACGCCATCATCGAAAGGCAGCTCGTCATCGCTCGACACCCGCCTAACTTCAACGCCTAGCGGCGCTAATCTTGCCCGTGCGACAGGTATGTTCGGCTCGTAACCTTCGGTCGCAAACGCAATCCCTGGTAAAGGATGGAGGGAGGCGAGGAGGGACAAATACTCGCCGCCACCCGTCCCCATATCCAATAATGACTTGGCTTGCTTCAAGTACGGGAGAACCTCAACTGTGTAGTTCCACGACAGAGGGTATTCGTGCATCCTTCTGGGGGCCTCAAGATATGTGAAATCCCACCCCCTAAAATCCTTGCTCAGTGCTTCCTCTAGGGTTGCCCTGAAAGCGTCGTTTTCACTTCTATTCAACCCTCTTCCACCCTCCTCAGCCAGCATGACGCAAGTCTGGCAATTCGACAAGAATAGCATAGACAAAGTAGTCCAGGTTCTTCAAGGCATTTCTCCGCGACCGCCAACCGCCCTCCTGCTCCGGGAGCAGACGGGTGCCCCGATGCGAAGTAGACGAGAGGGGTGGGAGTCACCGGGCCGCTGCACCGGGCCGCTGTATGAGGAGGGGACGAGAGGAAAGGCGAGGAGAGGAGAGGGGGAGGGGAGGGGGACGACTCTGAGATAACACCCCACCACCGCCACGGCCGTCCCAGGACCGGGAGGAGGCGGGCCATCTGTTTTGTGTTGCGCGTGCGGCCGGCCAAGCCGTCTAGGCTGTCTGGGATGGCTGGGCTGGCCTGGGCTGGCCAGGTTGGCCAGGGCGGTGTCAGGCCCGTGGCCCGTCACCGCCCCATGTATGCGGACCATCGATTCCGGAACCTCACTACACACAATCAGCCCAACGTCGATGTCATACCCACGTACACACATCACCCCGATTCCGGAACCCGTCTCTCATCGCCGACTTCGCGACCTCGAGTTCGCGACTTCGAAAGGCGCCTCCTGCGCGCTATTCGGCCTTTTCGATGATCACTTGCGAACCGATGTCTCCTCCAAACCTATCTTTTGCGCTCCCCATGTTGACCGAGATCTCCACCCATTCGGTGCTCGCTACGAAAATCAGGTCGCTGCCCTCGGGCACATCGCCGTATGTATTCACAAACCTGCTTTCGATGGTCTTGTCGCCCACCGTCACACGGACTTTGTCGTTGAACTTGAGACCAAGCTTTGCAACAAGGTCCCTCGAGATGTTCGCCTGCATGTTTCCATACTGGTCGACCAGGACCACTTCGCCGATCAATTTGCCGTCTTCCAACCTCGCTGGCTTAACGTCCAGCACGACAAAGTCACTGATAGCTGGGCCCACGTCACTTGCCTTGCGGCCGGCAGCAATGCGGGCGGCGGTTGGCGTAAAGATGTCGCGCCCATGGAATGAGAATGATATTGGTCCGGGACGCATGAAGTCCTTGTTTGTTATCTGATAGACGGCTTTCACGCCGAACTCCTGAGCCACGAACGTGAACAGTCCGTTATCGGGACCAACGAAGAACTTGTCGTCTTCGGTCCGAAGGACGATCGGACGCCTCTCAGTGCCGACTCCTGGATCGACGATTGCAACAAACACGGTTCCCGCCGGGTACTCCCTGGCCGCGAGCAGGAGAGTCACGGCGCCTTCCATTATGTTGTAGGGTTCCACCTCATGCGTGATGTCAACGAGAGTAGCCTCCGGGAAGATTGACAGGGCGACGCCTTTGACAGCACCGACGTAGAAGTCTCGGGTTCCCCAGTCCGTCAGGAACGCGATAATGCCATTGGTCTCGCGTTCCGCGGAGCTTGCCGCGGAGGCGCCGGTGGAAACGGAGGCGCCGAACACTGCCAAGAGGGCCAGTACGACCAGCACAGACAGGATCCGCTGAAGCCGCTTCGATAGCATCGCTATCTCCCCCTTACCTATGGTGTCTGTTTGGTATGTTCCGCACCTATGGATATTCTGCGACGTTCCAGAAAACTCCTCCCTATTTACTCGTCGGACGCTCCCGTCCGGCACCATCCTCAACCACCATCCTTGCCATCCTTGGTGCCACCGGCCGCGGCGGGAAATGCCATGTCTACCTCGCCCGCAACGTTATCGTCCCAAACTCGGATTCCACATGCACAGGGATCCCTCCCCGCCCTACTACAGCGGTCGCCTGCTCCTCGTTCTGAACGCGTCCGCCGGTTGTGACAGGCACATCCGCATCGATGCTTCCGAACCGGGTGCGCATCTCTACCCTGTAACCCTCGGCCGCCTCCCCGAGTTCCACCCGGACCGGGGCGTATGTGGACCGCACACGCGTCTCGTCGTCGATCCCGCTGATCTCCACCAGGCCGTGATCGGAGGTGAGGAGCACACTCCCGCGAACGTTTCGTCCGCTCACCGGGCAGAAGCTGCCTTTGCCCGTAAGGCCGCCGCCCACGTCCGCCAGGTTGACCTGGCCATGCTCTGCGATGAGGTCAACCGCTCCCGCGATGGCCGACGCATCAACCCGCGAGAATCTCGCCCTCAGCGTGACGTTGCCCCCGACGCTGTTCAAAGTGAGACTACCCTGCTGAACCGTGATGTCGGCGTCCTTGGCGATCCCGGAGATTTGGGCGGCGGCAAACCCGGTTCTCGCAACGAGCGAGCCGCCGAGGTTGGACGTCCTGGTGGCGCCGTATTGGTTCTGGAGGTCCACGTCCCCCGACACCCCGTCAATGCTCACCTCGCCGAAGCTGTTTACCACATCGACCTTGAGGCGTGGAGGAAGCTTTACCCTGTAGTTTGTGACCACCCCCATTATCCTCTCGGAGCTCTCCCGTGGTTGACTCAGCGCCACCCTCGCCTCGCCGCCGCTCGCGCCGAGGTCGACCGAGCATCTGTTGGCAAACTCCTTTGCCCGCTCCTCAGACTCGGCATAGACCGTGATATCGTAGTCCACTTCTATGGAGTCTTCAGCCCCGGCTGCTCCCTCTGCGCCGGCCGTAATGGCCACGCTGCCGAAATCGTTGGCGATCCCAAACTTCGTGATACCCGCGGCGCTCATCGTGAGGCTGCCCGACTTCGTAACGTGAGGCGTTCTCGAATCCACGGATAGCCCCGAATTCATGTCGGCATTCCCGGACTCGATGAGCACCGGGCCAATCCTGTCTAGCTTGTTCAAACCGCCGGTGGCGGCATCCATGACAGCCACGACGGTCAATGCGGCCAGTATAAAGAGGAACGCAAGTCTCGCTCTCATCTCGTTCCCTCCTCGCGCTGTGCGTTTCCTGTGGCGCGCGTCTCTTGTGTTGTGTTCCGCTCCTGTCTCAAACCCCACCTCAACCCAGCGGATCTCACACCTCGACATGACGCTCGAGCAGCCAGGATCCAGCCGCAAAGAGGGCGAGCATCCACAGCGCCGCTACCATGAAGGGCGCGCTATCGAGGTGCACAGTTCTCAGGCTGATGAGGCCGTTCACGTTGCTCCAAACCTGGAACGGCAGGTCCGGAAGCCACCTGAGCGCAGGCGTCACGACGGACATGAGCCGGAATAGTCCCCAGAGGCTAAGGAGAAAGGTCCAGACCATCACGAGCCCTCCGGATCGCTGAAACATCCTGCCAGCGATGTAGGAGAACTGGACTGCGATGATGACGGCGACCACCGAGAACCACAGCAGCGCCGTGGCTAGGATCACCAGCTTGTAAGCGAGGCCGGCAGGGACTGCGTTCGGCGCCACTCCAGTGTTGCGCAGCAGCGTTGCCACAGGACCGAGCCCCAGGAGGGAAGCTCCCCCCATGGTCACCAGGGTGATGGCCACGGTCTCGCAGAATGTGGAGAGCGTCTTTGCGCTGAGTATCTGCCAACCACGAACCGGAAGCGAAAGCACAAGGTGCATGTGGTTCCCGCGCCACTCCTGGCTGAAGGACATCGTGCCCGAGAACAATGCGTAGAAGTGCAGGAGCGCCAGCGGCATCCACGCAAGACCCGCGACAAGCTCCTCCTGCCACTTTGCCGTCCTAGTTGCAAGGAAGACGTCCAACGCGATTATCGCCGAAACTGAAAGCAGCAAGACCAGCTTTGAGCTGCGGACCTCTTTGCTGAGAAGCTGCCAATACGCGCCCGTGCAATGCACACTTCCACCCTGCACGTTCCCGCTGTACTCGCTTCTCCAAAACGAACTACTCATGCGTACTCCTCCTCAAGCATGGCCTGGATTGAGGTGCCGCGGCTCTGGCGAAGCTCCTCCGCGTCTGCCACCATCTTCACCCGGCCCTTATGCAGGAAGATCACTTTGTCGAATATGCTCTCAGACTCCGCCACCTCATGGGTGGACAAGATGATGGTCTGCTCGCCCGCCTCGTACTCGGACACGATGGCCTTTAGTATCCTCGCTCGTGAGGGCGGGTCGATGCCAGAAAGCGGCTCGTCGAGCAGCACAAGCGGCGCGCTCCTTGCCATGGCGAGGAGCAGCTTGAGCCTGGCGCGCTGGCCCCTGGAGAGCCTGCCCACCTGAACCCTTGGGTCGACGTTGTTGATGAGTTCCAGCAGCCTCTGCACACGCTCAGGCTGCCAATCCCTGTAGAACGCCCCTACGAACTTTATGGTCTCAGCTACCGACATCCACGGATAGAGATGGTCCACTTCAGGAAGGTAAGCCACCTTCGCCTTGGTCACAACGTCGGGCTCCCTGCCTTCGACCAGCACCCGCCCTGCTGTGGGCCTCACAAGCCCCATGAGGCACTTGAGAAACGTCGACTTCCCGCTCCCGTTGGGACCCAGGAGACCAACGATTATCCCCTTCTCTATCTCGATGTTTACATTATCAAGGGCTTTGGCAAGAAAGTAGCTTTTAGAGAGGCTCTCCGTCTTGACGAGGGGTGGTCTCCCGCTCGTTGCCAGGATGCTCATTCGTGCTCACCTCGGTTTCTTGAATCTCGTGAAGGACGGACTCCCCTGTCCCTTTCAGCCCGTCCTCAACTAGTTCTCGGATCTCCTCGTCCCGGAACCCCAGGCTTCGCATCTCCTTGATGAACGCGGCAAGGGCTTGGTGGGCCATGCCGGTGCGTATCTCCCTCAAAAGCCTTGGGTTGTCTTTGATGAACGTCCCCTGTCCGCGAAGCGTCTCCACCAGCTCCGCCTGTTCCATCTCTCTGTATGCCCGCTGCACCGTGTTAGGGTTCACGCCGGCCTTCTGCGCGAGTTCGCGATGAGACGGCAGCTTGTCGCCGGGCTTGAGATCGCCACGAGCCACCGACCGTTTGACCTCGTCGATGATCTGCTGGTATATGGGCTTAGCGAGGTCTAGTTCGATTCTCACTACAGGTGCTCACCCTCCTTTCATGGCAAATCATGGACGCGGGTGGCAATCTGTTCAATGGTTGGATTCCGTGGTTGGACGCAGGCCCACATGAGCGCGTGCTGATATCATAGTGCACTAGTGACCTAGTGCACTATGAGTATATATCTCCTAGTTGGCCGCTGTCAATGCCGAGAGCGGATTTTCCTCAAGGGGGAATTTCCCAAGAAGGAAAATGAGAGGGACAGGCGCCAGGCCTGCCCCTCTCGTCCGATTACATTCTGTCTGACGTTCGCATGTTTCATGCCCAGCGTGTGTCGTGCCCGGAGCCGAATGGCGGGATCGTCCGCCCCCGGCCAGCTTCGCTCATGGAACCGCACGTCCCCCGACCCACCTCGCCCTTTCAGGGCTTTTTGAGTCGGCTTGCGCCCGCGCGCTGTTCGCCCGCCCACGGGTTTGAGCATTCTCGCGCGTGAGGTGACGGTGGGTAGCTACGTACCGATCCTATGCGCGCGGGATCCCGACATATGACAATTTCTCACTGCTAAACCATAGAGCATCGTTTTCATGATAGTTTTGCCATCCTGCCTTCCCCTCCATCACCGCGGCCAACGCCGCCTCTACCGGCTTTACCGGCTTTCTCCTCCGTCATCGCGGCGAGCCTCGGCTTTGCCGACTTCTCCTACGTCATCGTGACGAACTGCGGCTATGCCGGCGTTTTGCTCCGTACCGAGGGCGGGTCGGCTCCGACCCAGGCTCGCCATCATTTCCAGTTGGAAAGGAGGACATGGTGCACGGATCTTGAATTGAACGTTCGAGCCATCCAGGTGGGGTAGAGCGTGCGGTGAAGCTTATGACCGTGGGGAGGACCCTCCGAGGAGGTGCACCGAACGATCGTTGAGGGATGGCGCATCCGGCCCATCCGGTCCATCCGGCGCATCCGAGCACTTGAGCGCCACCTTCGGTTCCTCAAGCATAGGACGCATCTGGTGCCAGGGAGCCGAGCGGCAGAGGCGGCGAGGTGGGCTGGAAGGACTTGCTCCGACTAAGCTTCACGCGTGTGGTTTGCGAAGGTGGACGCGTTCGGAATTCCTAGAAAAACAGTCGTGTTGCTTTGCCTAAGAGCAAAGAAGTTCGATGCCTATACGCGAGAATTCTTAGCCCGCCATCCCAGGAGTGTTGTAATTCATCTAGGGTGTGGTCTTGACAGCCGCTATACCAGGGTGAATAACGGTGAAGCCGAGTGGTATGATTTGGATATGCCTGACGTCATTGACCTCAGGCAAAGATTTTACAGGGAAACCGATACTTATCATATGATTCCGTCTTCCGTCACGGAGTTTGGTTGGATGGCTGACGTTTCATCGCGAGGTCGCCCTGTGCTGGTAATTGCGGAGGGGCTGTTCATGTACCTGAAAGACGAAGAAGTAAGGGCGTTGATCCTCAAATTGAAAGAGGTTTTCCCTGGATGCGACCTCGTGTTTGATGCGTATAGCGTTCTGACGGCGAGAAATGCCCAAAGGCATCCATCGATCAACAAGACGGGGGCTACCATTCACTGGGGAATCGATGATGCCAAGGCGATAGAGCGGTGGGCAGCAGGTATTCAGCTAAAGGAAGAGTGGTACTTTACGCAAGCTGAGGATATTGAGAAGCTCGGGTTAGCGTATCGCCTGGCATTCAAGATGGCGGGCCTTTTCACAGCAGCCAAAAAGGCGCATCGAATTCTCTATTACAAGCTAGGCAGTCGTGAAGGGAAAGATGCGTAGTGGAGCAGTTCGGGCGCTACGTGGACCAGCCGTGCAGCGGTTCGAGCCACCACGTCATCGGCCACGAAGCCCGAAGCCGTCTCAAGGATGGCATTGCCGATGGGGGCATCTACCTTTTCAACCTCGAAGAGAAGCCACACCCCTGCCTCCTCCGTCCCGGGCTGGACACGCTTCGGCAAACGCGCGTTACCCGATCGTCGTCGGCGGCGATCATCGCCCCGTTTACAACGGCCGAAGGTCGCGCGAGGGACATTGGCAGATGTCGTCAGACCTGAAGAGATTTAGGGATTCGTGCAGAAGAAGGAAGTGAGTCACGCAACCAGTGGGGGCTACGGACCTTGGCGGGCCTCACCTGGTTGTCCCTCATTTGACCGTCATCGAGCCATGGAATTGTCACGGAAGGCCGGGAATGAGAGTGGGAGACAGCTGAGAACCTCCGTCCGTTCCTGGAAGGCGTGCTTGTGGCTGCCATGTTGTTTGAAGAGGCCGGGGTCCGTACTCCGATGACCGGGGGCGTCGGCCCTTCTCGACCCGAGGGATACCGGGTGTGAAGACCTGCCTACTGCGCGTTCTTCGGCGCCCGCTCGAGAACGCAGGCGACGTAGTCGAGGCGTTAAGGTAGCCCCTGCGAAATCGCTCATCACTTAGCTGAGGGCACAGCCTCATTTCTCCCGTGTAGCTCGACAACGGGTCGCGTCGACATACACATATCCATCAGGTCCACCAGGCACGGGGATTCCGACCCTTCCCGCGACCGGTGCAACATGCGAAACCCCGTGAGTATGGAGGTTGCATGCCCTTATGCCTTTTCCGACGCAAGCCACGCTCCGTCCGAATCAATCGTGACCAATCTGGCATACAGGCCGCCCAGAGCCATTAGCTCTTCGTGTGTGCCTTGTTCCACTATCTCGCCTTCGTCCAGCACAATGATCCTGTCAGCACGGCGAATTGTCGAGAGACGGTGCGCGATGACTATGGTAGTCCGGCCCCGAATGAGCTTTTCCAGCGTAGCCGCGATCTTGGCTTCGGTTTCGGTGTCTACGGATGATGTCGCCTCATCCAGGATGAGAATGGGCGCGCCGTGGAGAAGGGCCCTTGCTATGGCAAGCCTCTGTTTCTGTCCACCCGAGAGCCTCACGCCGCGCTCTCCGATGTGGGTATTATACCCGTCCGGCATCTCCCTGATGAACTCGTCGGCCCCTGCAGCTACTGCGGCGCTGATGATTTCCTCCAACGTAGCGTCTGGACTGCCGTAGGCTATGTTTTCAGCGATCGTCCCGTTGAAGAGGAACACGTCCTGCAGCACCATGCTCACGTTCCTGCGGAGGGAGGAGAGCGCCACGGTGCGGATATCCACGCCATCCACGAGAACGCGTCCTTCGGTGGGGTCGTAAAGCCTCGGGATCAAGTTGGCCATCGTTGTCTTTCCCACACCTGTCGGGCCTACGAGAGCGACCATCTCGCCGCGCTTGATCTCCAGGTTTATGTTCTTCAGCACAGGGGTGTCGCCGTAATTGAAGGAGACGTTCTCGTACGTTATGCGTCCCTCAACCCTGCCAAGTTGGATGGCGTCGGGGGCGTCATCGATGTCGGGTTTTGTGTCGAGCACCTCGAAATAGCGGTCGGAGGAGGCCAGGGCTTGCTGGAGGGACTCGTTGAGCTGGTTCAGCCTCATTATCGGCTCATAGAAGAGGCTTACGTACAGAAGAAACCCTGTGATGTCCGCGACGGATATCTGTTCCCTGAGCGCCATCAAGCCACCGAGCAAGACAACGGCGACCGTTCCGAGACCTGCGAAGAAGTCGATCACCCCATGGAAGCAGGCGCTTGTAGACACGGCTTTCGTTATAGCCTTAGAATGCACCATAACGCGCTTTCCCACGGACTCCATTTCTCGCTCTTCCTGCGCGAATACCTGGATCTCCCGCATCCCGCTTAGATTGTCCTGTAGGATCGCGTTCAGATCCCCCAGCTTTGCCTGGGCATAGCGAAAGAGAGGACGCACGAATCGGTTGTACGCGATGAAGCCGAGTATGATGAAGGGGATGGGCACCAAAGTGTATAAGGCCAGCCTTGGATTGATCGAGAAGAGCACGACAAAGACCCCGCCGACCGTCAGGAGGCTGACTATAGCCTCGGGGATCACGTGGGCGATCAAAGCCTCAAAAGAGGCTGTATCGTTGATTGCCCTGGACATGATCTGTCCCGTCTGAGTGGCCGAGTAGTACTTGGGAGAGAGCCTTTGCAGATGCCCGTAAATCTGCTTCCGAGCCGCAGCCACACTGCCCCACCCTGCAACGTGGGTGGACCAGACCTGCAGGGCTGCGAGCGCGGGCCTGAGAGCATACACGAGGAGCAGAATCACCGACGTCTTGATTACCTGGCTCGCGCCTGCCGTTCCATGGCTGAAGCTTTCCTCAATTGTGCCGACAAGACTTCTTATCAGCCAAGGGCCTGCCAAGTTGGCGGCAGTCGTCCCCAGCATCGCTACGAAAGCCAGTACCATCCAACCCCAGTAGTCGCGCGATATTGCAATGAGACGGGTTATGTGTCGCAAAACCGAGTCACCTCATGTTGATCCTTCTGTGCTGAGATTTCGCCCTTTCCTGAAGAGCTCCTTCGGAAAAGCCTGCCGACATGAAAAGACGAAGCATACTCCAAACCCGGCCTGTAGTGGGAACGAGCGGCCAATCCGTTGTGCCTGGAGACAATTACCCTCTACTCGGCGGCTGATCGGGAGCGCAAACGCGCGATTGACCTTGGGTATGGCAACGGTAGAACCTGGTTCGGTTTGCAGGGCCTCGTCCGGTTTGCAAAGGAGGGAGGGATGGATATGAGGCAGCTTGAAACCCTACATTGCGTTATCGGCATTTAGGTGGCATAATCATCGGGGAAAAGGTGGTTGCTGCATGTTCAGGAAGCTTAACGCACTGTTCGGCGCGCAAGACATGACGGTGGGAAAGCCAAGATCTGCCTTGCTGAGGTTTTCCATACCCTTGCTCATCGGCAACCTAGCCCAGCAGATGTACAACACTACCGATTCAGTCATTGTAGGTCGCTATGTGGGTGATAAGGCCCTCTCAGCCATCGGGACGACCCTTCCTGTTATCAACCTGCTGTATGTCCTCTTCATAGCGATCTCGACGGGCGCAGGTATCATGGTTGCACAATACTATGGGGCCAAGGACAAAGAGTCGCTTTCGCGCGCAATTGGCAATGCCATCAGCCTGATCGCAGTGTCTTCGCTTCTGGTTATGGCTGTCGGCATACCTCTGGTGGATTCCCTATTGAAGCTGACAAACACGCCTGTGGAGACATTCGATATGGCCCACTCCTACCTCACCATCATCCTCTGGGGAGTCGTGTGGGTCGGATTCTATAACATATTGTCGGGAATCCTGCGTGGACTGGGCAATTCCATCTTTCCATTGCTGACCCTGCTGCTGACGTCGTTCCTGAACATAGTCTTGGACATCTGGTTTGTCGCAGGCCTCGATATGGGGGTCGCAGGCGCTGCCGTGGCAACGGTCATTTCGATAGCCGTCTCCGCGGTGTTGTGCATTATCAGGCTGTGTAGTATGAAAGATGTCGTGAACATGGATAGCGCGAACCTAATCCCCTGCAAGAAGCTGACCGGGCAGCTACTGCGGTTGGGGCTACCGGCAGGCGTTACGCAGGCGATCTTCTCGATGTCCATGGTGTTCGTGCAGGCACTGGCCAATAGCATGGGCTATCAGGTAGTGACCTGTACAACCGCGGTCATGCGAATTGACGGCTTCGCAATGATGCCCAACTTCACCTTCGGCATGGCTATTGCTACTTTTGTCGGCCAGAACATCGGGGCGGGCAGAATGGACCGGGTCAACCAGGGGGCAAAGGACATACTGAGAATAAGCTTGACCACGTCCTTTGTGCTGGTGGCCTTATTGTTGTTGTTCGGCAAGAACCTGATAACCATGTTCACCACAACCGAGGAGATCATCCGCCTGGGCGTAAGGCAGATCCGCATATTGGCCGCTGGATATGTGGCCATGGCGGTCTCCCAGGTCTTCGGAGGCATCATGCGCGGAGCCGGCGACACCATGCCGCCCATGTGGATTTCGATGTTCACCACCGTCGTAGTGCGTGTGCCCGTCGCGTATCTCTGGGCATGGTTTACCAGAAGCCAAACGTACCCTGCAGGGTCCCCCGATGCGCTGTTCTTCTCGCTTCTCATAAGCTGGACCGCCGGGGCAGTCGCCAATTACCTTTGGTACCGTCGAGGGACCTGGCGAAACAAGTCTCTCATCCCATCTTCAAGACCCTTGACTGCTTTCGAGTGACGGCTTTTGCAGCGCAAACGTTCGACGATCGACGCCTACCAGGCGCGCGTTTCGGCAGTCGTTAGCCCTTAAGGAGAAGGTATCCGGCCCTAACCAGCTTTGGGAGATGGCCGTTAAATGCGGCTACGTCACAGAGGATGCAGTTGCCGGACACGACAAAGCTGAGCGGAGTCCGAAGCTAAACGGAGTCGCAGTAACCTCGTCCCCCTCGCCGATGCTGGAGGTCCTATTCTCTTACATCCCCGTTTTGAACCAGCAGCCCCTCATATTCCTCACGTGACATGGGGCACTCGATCAGTCGTCTGAATTGAGCATAGGACAGCCGGCACTGATCAGCCATCTTGTGAAGGATGAATTCTGAGAGGTCCCTGTGGCTGGACCCGTGACTTATCTCGGTCCACACCGACGTCTTCTTTCCGCCGCGCGTGTAGAACACGAACTTGCGGTGACTGCCATTTGACCGCCGAAACCCCTTCTTGTGTAATGCGCTTTCCACGTCCCTACGGTTCGCCTCACCCATTCCCCACCGAAGCCTCCTCGATCATCCCACGAAGACGTTCCGAGAGCTCTCTTGCGTCCTGAGACAACTCGTCGTGAGGTGCGAGCACATACTCCTTCCACAACCAGACGAGATCGGAAAAGAGCTTCTCCACAGCGTCCTCACGCGTGGCGCCCGATGCGACGATGTGCAAGTCGGGCAGTTCGAACACGACCTCCCCGTTCTCAAATGATGGCTTGACTGACTCCGCCCGCCTGAGAACGAGCCTCCCCCCAGCAGTCTCGATTGATTTGAGCACAAGCGGTCGAAGGTCAAGGGCACGGATGTCGGAAACATTGACGATCTTGTCAGGAAAGCCGTTCGCATCGAGTTGGACCCTGCCGGTCACATGGACGATTCCTTTCAGATTCTCCACGATAAGGTCCTCCAGTTCAGGGTCGTAGTAGCAGTCCAGCACGCGGCTTGTCGGTTGATAATAGATCCCAAGCTTGTGCTCGTCCAGATGTATACGCACAAGCTCGCCGCTGACGGTCATCTCCTCGAATCCCGGTTCAGCAAGGAGTTTGACTATTTGCGCGCGGGTCACGGCTGAAAGAGTTGCCGCAGTCCCTTTGGGCTCGCGACTGACGGTTAGGTGCCACTGGTCCCCCTTCTTCGGGCAATAGGCCTCCAGGGACCGGAGTATCCTCCTCCGCCATATCGTGTCAGGAAACAGCACTGACAGCGTGTGGTCGCCGGATTCCGAAAGGGCACCCAGAAGAGCCGTGTACTTCTCAAGCACCGTCGTCCGCCCGTTAGGTTCGAACGGTAGAGATGCTTGCAACGGGGATGCAAACATGGCTTCAATGGTATATGCGCTGTTGTGCTCCGCCGTGCGTATCAACTGGTACCGCGTCCGAATATCGTCGGGCACGCGAGCCCTCGTGCGTACATCGCGGCCGGATTCGGCCATCGCGATGTAGTAGATCGTGCTCTGCACGCCCATAAAGACTGTCGCAAGGAGTTGCAGCGGCACCCCTTCTCTGATCTCTTCCCCGTCAATGGTTATGCAAAGACTCTGTTCTGCCATCGGCATCACCCGGTCGGCCTCTTTTCTGGGTCCGGTTGGAGAGCGACGCTCTGTCCGGACAGCATACTTGACGGTTTAGTCTTACGCTCCCTCCCCTCAGAACATGCAACGCTTCAAGCATCCAGAGTCCGTGCCAGGACCGACGACGAGAAACCGACGATGATCCAGACATATCCAGTCGCCCACTTCGACAAAACATCGCTTAATCCTGCCGCGTGTCAATGAACCTTTCGGTGTCTTCACCGCAACCGCCCTGACCCCGCCACCGTCGCGAAATCTGCACCTGGCCTACCGCACCTCGCCCGGCGCCCGCTCGAGGATGCCTCTTGGTCCCTTGGAGACATGTTTTTCGTGCCGCTGCCTCGGGCTGCCAGTGTTGCTTTGCCCTCGCAGCTTGGCGCATCCTCTTGGGAGCCCTGACGGTTAAGTGCTTCCAAAACCTTCTCGCGATCGAACCTCCACTCGCGCCCACTGGCGCCCCACCTTGACAGCCGGCAGCTTCCCAGGGCTTGCGAGACTATACACCGTTTGCGTGCCTACGTGCAGGAGGTCAGCCACTTCTTCAACATTCATGATCTCGGGATAGTCCCCGACAGACAACAGATATAGTCCCCCGCATAAGAGCCTGCATGAGCCGAACATCGTCAGGCTCATACACCTCCTCACCTCCAGCTTGGAGAGGGCAGCATCGAGGGATGCCCCCCACCCGTACGCTCCCGGCCAGTCGAACGCGAAGGCGATGGATTCGCCTCTTTCGTTCACCTCAGCATACACCGGCAGAATGCGGCCGGCCGAGGAGCGCCGCTGTGCGTTTCGTGGAGTCTACACATCTTCCATGATCGTAAACCTCCCGCAAACCTCCCTATAGCACCATTAGCACCATGGGGACCCGGAGGCCGTGTCCCGTAAGCCGACCGCATTCGACCAAGCCCACTGCTTTCGTAACTACAACCACGTCGTCCTGAGATGCCCTCCTTCTGAGCAAGCTGAGGCCCCACATCGCAAGTGGGGCTCCACTTTCCTGAGGGAGCGTGGCGAATCCGGCAGGTGGCACGCAGGGCTGACGCGTCAACCTAGAGTGCCAAGGGCGCGGATGACGAAGGGCCGATGGGAGAAGCGTCTTGCCGTGCGCCACCCGATGGACTTCCGGCCGACTCACCCGGTCACGCAATGACTCGATGCATATCCCGGGGTCTTTTGCGATCTGACTTGTCGGTTTTCCAATTTCACGAACCAATCGAACGGTCTCGGCACGAAACGGCGCCGGGTACGGCCGCCTAGTTGGTAGCACAAGGAATCGGGCGTTCCGATGCCGCAACAGCTTATCGAAGGGCGGCTTCAGGGACGGGTGCGAGGGCTGGCAATGGCTTGCTTCGTAGCACTGATCGCCTATTGCCTGCTGGGGCACCTGGCGAGGAAACACGACCGCAACTTCATCCCCAGCGCGGTTGCTTAGCAGCTGCTTCAGAGCAACCGGCGTTGCCCAGCATTATCTTCTCTGCAGCGCAAGAGGCAGTACACGGGACATGGAGGCCGGGCTTCACTACTCCGCCTGCTCGGTAATCCTCAGTATCTGCTGGACCTCATTTCTCATCGTCTTCAAGTGCGCAAGGCGGTGCAGAGTCTTCTCATCCTTCGGAAGGACTGACGACAGCGTCGCAAGTGACATGTCCAGATCCTCCAGCGTCATGGTCCCCTCTTGAACAGCTGCCGCAATAAGGTGCGGCGTCCGCAGATACCGGCTACGGCCCAGGCGGCAAAGCGCCTCCCGTTCCGTTCGGCCCTTTTCGTAGGTAGCGAAAGCCCAACCGCGATGGACTGCCGCAGCTATGCTGGCTGCTTCACCATCTGCCAGGACTGTCCGGAGACCCACATAGGTTTCCAGTTCCTTGATGTCGTCGACACGAGTCTGGCGTAATGCGCCCCTCTGCAGTTGCTCCTCTAGAATGGCCCGTCGCCTCAGGTCCGTGACCTCCTCCCTCACGTTCTCCACTATCCAGAAGCGGAACGCTCCGGCCTCCAACACGCGGGCAAGACACGCCCACTCGATGAGGTCAATGATGACGTTGGTATCGAGGAGGATATCCAAGGCTAGCCCTCGCCTTCCGAACCCGAGGGCCCAGTTGGTGACTCGATCCTCTCCAGAGTCGCTCCGAGCTCGTCGGGGTCGAAGTCCCCAAGGCGCACAAGTTCCTGGAACTTTCGGCGGGAGATGACCTCGTGCTGGAGCGCCTCCAGAGCAAGGTGGAGCAATCGCCGTCGGGCGAGGCGCAACTTAGTTGGACGAACAACCTGCCCCTCAGGGGCTTCAGCCGCGTCTTCGCATTGGACCTCGGCGTCAATGCCGAGCATACGCGACAGCGTCCGCCCTGACCCGTCCTGGTCCGCAGCCAGGAGTCTAGTCCGTTCCCGCTCGGTGATCAGCTTGAGATTGAAAAGCTGCCAAGTCATGGCCAGCCGGCTCACGCGGAAGTGACCGGCCAAGAGACAGACGTGCCACAGCCCGATCTTCGTGGCCTCGGGCCCGAGACGTCCCTCCACGAACTGGACGTCTCCCTCCAGAGGAACGACGGCCTCCCTCGGTCTAGATGGAAGACCCTTATTCAGGCGCGATAGGTAATCACGGATGCCGTCCTCAGGCATGAGGAAGGCCGCGGCGAAGGCGTTAGCACGGACCTCAGATAGTTCGTCATTCTCCTCCTGTCGACTGACGATGCCAGGCCGGTCGTGATCGACCAGGACATGGCAGTATTCATGCGCAAGAGAAAACCGCCGCCGTTCGGCAACGTGAGTGACGTTAACCCCACAGACGACGCTCTCGTTGAGCCGCACTGTGAAACCGGAAAGGTGGTCGGGTAGCTCCAACTCCAAGACGGTGATGCCCTGGTTTTCCATAAGGTCTCCCAGGTTGTCCAAGGGTGCGGAGCCGAGCTCCAGACGCTGCCGCTCCTGGTGCGCCAGGCGTTTTCCCTGATCCACCGCTTCCCACCGTCCTCGCAGGGGCATAGCAGGGTAGCGAGGAAAGGCGGCTGTCGCCCGCTCCACTTCAAGCAGGTGTTCGAGGTTGGCAATCTCCCGGGCAATGGCAATGCCCTTGCGAATCGCATCTCGCGTCCCCTCGTCGTCATCCGCTTCCGGCAGCGCCCGCAGGAGCACCGAAAGTCCGTCTATCGCGAATTCTGGAGCGAGAAACTCTGCAGGCGAGCGGCCATACAGGTACGCCAGGCGCGCTAGTTCCAGCCCCGATACTTTGCGCTTTCCAGTCTCCATGAGCGCGATAGCCGAGCGCGGCACACCAAGGCTCCGTGCCACCTCTTCTTGGGTCAGGCCGGCGCGTTCTCGAGCTTCCCTGAGGCGGGTGGCGAGTTGTTCCGGCGTCAACATGACGATCCCTCCTGACTCGAGTATATGTTATGAAACACAGACTGTCAATATCCGGATGAAATGTTCGATAATACAACGAGGGCGTGGAGAGCAGGAATTACGGGGTGCCTGCTAGGATCGGCTCCCCTGGCTCGCCTTATGGTCTGTTGATATCGGGAGTCGTGGTCGGGAAGACAGACCTCTTGAACGGGAGCTTCATTTGAGCCGCCATACGGTGCGCAAGGCGGCCACGGGGTGCACGATAGGACGATGGTCGGGGTGCATATGCCCGCATGCAGGCAGCGCGTGCGCCGGGCGGGCGCCCGCAAGCCGTTCGGACGGCGGAGATGCGGAAAGGTAGCGTCAGCTGGCGGCGTCGGCGGCATGTATTGAGGCTACGACATTGCGGCCACGAAGCTGTCGAGGAGCTCGATGAAGGCGGGGTCGTAGGGTTGGTCGACGTAGTTGACGTTCCACAGGCCGGACTCGCGTATCTCGGCCCGCTGGGCGTATAGCCCGAGCCAGTTGGGCGACGGAGGGTCGATCGGGGGCTTGTGTCTGTTGCTCAGAAGGGCGACGGCATTCGACTCGATGATGCTCCTGGGGCTGGACGTCCCTGCGGGCCCGAAGGCTAACTCCTCACGGACGCGCGCTCGACGAACCTGCCCGGACCGGCCCAGACATACTCCTCGGGGGCTTGCTCGAAGACTCGCTCCCCATGAACTCGCTCCCGAAGCTCGTTCCCGATTCGGACGGCGCGCACGAACGTGGTGGGGGAGTCGTCCGCGATGAGACGGTCCCATAACGCCTCTGCCTCCGTCTCCCCCTCTGCCGCCGTCTCCTCCGCCCCTGCCTGCTCCTCCTGCGCGAACCCGCGCGAAGGGCCCGAACATGCGGCCTTTCCCTTTTACGGCGATGGCCGGGCTCCCGTAGGTAGCAGCCTCCTCCGGGCCCGCGCGGACCACCGTCAGGCCGGGGCCTCCGACGGTGGCCTCCTTCCGAGAGCCCGCGAGGAAGATGAAGCGCTGGCCCGCCCGGGGAGGGGGATCACCGGGGGCTCGAGCGCGTCCAGGTAGCGGGCGCCCAGCAAGAACTCGACGAGCGGGAAGCCTGTCGCCGCCGCCCTGACGTCGCGGGCGATGCCGACGTGCCGCGACCACGCCAGGGCCTCACGCCTGCTCATCCCGTTCAGCAAGAGTGGAATCGGAGTCGATCATGTATCGATCCCGCCCGTCACGCGAGGTCCTCCAATAGATTGAACTTCGACCGCAGGGCCTTCAATCCGTTTCAATTTTGTGCCATACTACTGATGGGAGGGAGAACGCCGATGAACGTACACGTGCAGGAATGGCTCGATATCTCCCGCGAGGACTACGATGCTGCAGAGGTCATGTTCCAGAACCGCAAGTACTTGTACTCGGTATTCATGTACCAGCAAGCAGTGGAGAAAGCCATAAAAGCGCTGTACCAACACAAGTTTACCGAGGTCCCGCCCCGTAAGCACGACCTGGTGCGACTCGCCGACGAGGCCGGCGTTTTGGGCGAATGTTCGGATGGGCAAAAGGTCCTCCTCTCAACCCTCACGGAGTTCTACATAGAAGCACGATACCCTGGGGATAGGGCGGAGCTGTCCATAAGGTGCGATAGGGACTTCGCGCGCACGATTCTAGACGATACCAGGGAGATGGTCGCGTGGCTCGAGAATCAGTTGAAAGGCTCATAAGACAGTACGTGGAGACACTTCGCCAGCACAACATCAGAGTTGCTCGGGCCATCCTGTTTGGATCCCACGCTCGCGGGGAGGCAGATGGCGAGAGCGACATCGATGTAGCTATCATCTCCCCGGACTTCGGACGTGACCGCTTCAAGGAGGCAGTGCGACTCAAACTCCTCACAGAGCACGTTGATACCAACATCTCGCCGCGTCCGTATTCCCCAAAGGAGGTCGATGAGAGCGTCCGCGGCACGTTCCTGCACGACGAAATCCTCGCCAAAGGGAAAGTAGTCTATTCGGCGCAGGACGGACATGCGCAAACGCAGACGTGAGGAACGGGCCGGAGAGATGACGGCGTCGTCAGCGGAGGCTCGGGTCGATGTTCGCGGTATCAGGCGCGATGTTCACGAACACCAGCTCGGCCCGCCCATAGCTCATACAGGATGCAGTTTCTGGAAGCGATGAAGCTGAGCGGAGCGTCTTGAAGCTATACCGCGAACGTGTGCAGGAACATTGTCCTGATCGAAGTCATCCGCTCGAAAGCGCTGTTGTCGTAATCCTCCCAGTCTCCCACTACGGATAGGTCGGGGAGGACCCGGATCGCGTACCACCACTCCGCAATGGCGATGTGGTCCAGGATCTCGAGGATCGTTCTCTTGCCTTCCACAAGACGCAGATTGAGCGCCGCCTCGCGGTTGCGCAGCCTTTCTATGAGGCAGAGGAGATCCTCCCGGCTGAAACCAAGGAGCTTCTGGGTAAGGTCCACCTCATGGTCGGTGTACGGGTTTGCGTCCCAGGTGAAAAAGCCCTCCGAATCGCACTCCAGTGCAGCTGGAAGACCGACCCCCTGTGATTGCCTCCACCAGCATACTTTCCCCGCTCATGTCCCTTGTGCCGGGATAGGCGCTGCCAGAGCGTCGTCTTCGAGCCTTCGTACACAGCGTGGGTGCCCACGCGCACCACCCGGGGTGTCCTGCCGTCCTCTCGCATCTCCCCGGGCTCAAAGAAGAAGTACACGCCCTGTGACGGCCAGCGCCAGCCTTCGCCGCCACCTCCTCCGCAAGCGCCCAGGCATCGGCAGCCTCCAAGCTTTAGCCGAAGGCGCTCGAGGACATCGTAGAACCTGTCCAGATCACGTGCGCGACTCATCTCATCCCCACGTCTCGAAGCCTCCTCCCGATCCCGCCTCGCGTCCACCGGGCATCCCAGGTCTTCCCCGGACGTTCTCGACAAGCTCGCGCGCCTGCGCGCCGGGCCTACCCTCGGCGGGCTCGCCCGCAGTGCGGAATTGGCTCATCACATCTCCACCAGCGCCCGCTCGAGGACGCCAGCGACGTAGTCGATCTCCTCGGCGGTAAGGTGGTTGTGGAACGGGATGACGATGCTCGTGCGCCCGGCGAGCTCAGTGACAGGAAAGTCGCCCTCCTTGAAGCCGAACTCGGCGCGGTAGAAGGGCTGCAGGTGGATGGGGGTGAAGTACGGGCGGCACCCGATCCCCGCCTCCTGGAAGCGCCGCATCACGTGGTCGCGCACGGCGGACGCGCGCTCAAGGAGTTGTCGCTCGCTGGATCGCTGCTCGGGGTGGTGGCGCTCGGGGGTGGGCTCCTCCCCGTTGACTTCGTCGGCGCGGACCCGGATCACATACACGAACCAGCTCGTGCACGTCACCCCGAGCGCAGCATACGTGCGGCAGGCGCACCCGGCACACCCCCGGCACCCTCGCAAGGCGATTCACATACATCGCCGCGACCCGCTCGCGCTTGGCGATGATCTCCTCGATGCGCGACACAGGAAGAATTGCCGTGGACGAGTCTAGGAGGCTTCCGGGAAATGGGCTCACCGATACAGTCTAGCCCGCCTAGGTCTTAGTAACTCGCGGCTATAGGGTTAACAATGCGGAATTCAGGGCAGGATGAGTACGAGGTGACAACGGGTGGGCCCCTTTATTCCTAGGCTGGCCTTCATTCAAAAGGCAGCTCTCGCGTACCCTTTGGGGCGCGAGCTGATGAGTAGGTTGAAGGCCGAAGACGTTGAGGTATCGGTTTACGAGAAGAAGCTTCCGCTCTCGACCCAAAAGACCTTTGCGGAGCGGTTTTTCCTGTCCAAGCGAACAATGGTGGTCTTGGTATGGAAAAGACGGGACTTTCAGACTTGCAGGCCGTCGGCGCACTATCAGCTGCCCCTGGTCTCCGGGTGTCCGGGACTGTGCGAGTACTGTTACCTCAATACCAATCTCGGGCGAACCCCCTATGTCAAGGTATACGTAAATGTCGAGGACATTCTAGACCGAGCCCGGGAGTATGTGGACGAGCGTAGGCCCGCAACTACGGTGTTTGAGGGCTCTGCCACATCGGATCCTGTTGCAGTGGAGGCATGGACGGGCTCACTGCAGCGAGCGATCAGGTTCTTTGCCGCCCTGGATAACGCCAGGTTTCGGTTCGTGACCAAGTACACTGACATCGGCGGGCTGCTCGGGATCCCACATAAGGGCAAGACCGAGGTCAGGTTCAGCATCAACTGCAACTATGCACTTGAGAGGTTTGAAACGGGAACGCCGCGGCTTCAGAACAGGCTCAAAGCAGCACGGGAAATTGCGAGGGCCGGGTATCCCTTGGGCTTTCTCGTGGGACCCATCTTTGTGTTCGAGGGATGGCGAGAGGAGTACACCAAGCTACTGCACGCGGTGAGGGACTACGTACCTGACGACATTGGGGTCACTATCGAACTCATAACGCACCGCTTCACGGCGAGGTCAAAGAAGGTCATCGAGCAGGTGTATCCTGGCACCCAGGTCCCTCTCGACAAAGAGGAGCGGAGATTCAAGCATGGTCAGTTCGGGTACGGCAAATACGTCTACCCGGATAACGTGATGGCCGAGATCCGAGAGTTCTTCGAGAGGCAAATCGGAGCGGTACTACCTCATGCCAGGATTCTCTATATTGTCTAGCGTCGGCGGCCCCCACCGCAGACTCGTCACAGACTCGTCACAGATTCGTGTAGGTGCCGAGCGGTCCGTCTGTGGCGACTGCAGCAGCGCTCAGCACGGGCTATCGAGGAGGACGTCCAAGGCTAGCCCTCGCTTTCCGAACCCGAGGGCCCAGTTGGTGGCTCGATCCCCTCCAGAGTCGCTCCGAGTTCGTCGGGGTCGAAGTCCCCAAGGCGCACAAGTTCCTGGAACTTTCGGCGGGAGATGACCTCGTGCTGGAGCGCCTCCAGAGCAAGGTGGAGCAATCGCCGTCGGGCGAGGCGCAACTTAGTTGGACGAACAACCTGCCCCTCAGGGGCTTCAGCCGCGTCTTCGCATTGGACCTCGGCGTCAATGCCGAGCATACGCGACAGCGTCCGCCCTGACCCGTCCTGGTCCGCAGCCAGGAGTCTAGTCCGTTCCCGCTCGGTGATCAGCTTGAGATTGAAAAGCTGCCAAATCATGGCCAGCCGGCTCACGCGGAAGTGACCGGCCAGGAGACAGGCGTGCCACAGCCCGATCTTCGTGGCCTCCGGCCCGAGACGTCCCTCCACGAACTGGACGTCGCCCTCCAGAGGAACAACAGCTTCCCTGGGTCTGGATGGAAGACCTTTATTCAGGCGCGACAGGTAATCACGGATGCCGTCCTCGGACATGAGGAAGGCCGCGGCGAAGGCGTTGGCACGGACCTCAGATAGTTCGTCATTCTCCTCCTGTCGACTGACGATGCCAGGGCGGTCGTGATCGACCAGGACATGGCAATATTCATGCGCAAGAGAAAACCGCTGCCGTTCGACAACGTGAGTGACGTTAACCCCACAGACGACGCCCTCGTTGAGGCGCACTGTGAAGCCGGAAAGGTGGTCGGGTAGCTCCAACTCCAAAACGGTGATACCCTGGTTTTCCATAAGGTCTCCCGGGTTGTCCAAGGGTGCGGAGCCGAGCTCCAGACGCTGCCGCTCCTGGTGTGCCAGGCGTTTTCCCTGATCCACCGCTTCCCACCGCCCTCGCAGGGGCATAGCAGGGTAGCGAGGAAAGGCGGCTGTCGCCCGCTCCACTTCAAGCAGGTGTTCGAGGTTGGCAATCTCCCGGGCAATGGCAATGCCCTTGCGAATCGCATCTCGCGTCCCCTCGTCGTCATCCGCTTCCGGCAGCGCCCGCAGGAGCACCGAAAGTCCGTCTATCGCGAATTCTGGAGCGAGAAACTCTGCAGGCGAGCGGCCATACAGGTACGCCAGGCGCGCTAGTTCCAGCCCCGATACTTTGCGCTTTCCAGTCTCCATGAGCGCGATAGCCGAGCGCGGCACACCAAGGCTCCGTGCCACCTCTTCTTGGGTCAGGCCGGCGCGTTCTCGAGCTTCCCTGAGGCGGGTGGCGAGTTGTTCCGGCGTCAACATGACGATCCCTCCTGACTCGAGTATATGTTATGAAACACAGACTGTCAATATCCGGATGAAATGTTCGATAATACAACGAGGGCGTGGAGAGCAGGAATTACGGGGTGCCTGCTAGGATCGGCTCCCCTGGCTCGCCTTATGGTCTGTTGATATCGGGAGTCGTGGTCGGGAAGACAGACCCTTTGGATGCGGCATCTTTGGAGCGTCAGGGACGGCCGAGAGCCCAGCCGGCTGTATGCCCCTTTCTTAACCGCGCGGTAGGAGGGGCAAGTCCCCTCAGCCATGCCGGCGAGAAAATGGCAGTTCGCCTCGCCCGCCGGCTGGCCTCCGCCCGCCGGACCACCTATGGAAACCCCCAGGACATGATCTCGTCCTCAGGCAGGTTAATCTGAACCCCCTGCCCGGACGCACCCCTCCCCCCGACTTCAGGAGGGTGGGATCGAGCCACACGTATCTATCCGGGACTGAGGGGCCCACGCAGCGTCTCCAGGGCGTCCCGTCCGCGTCTGTCTGGCAGGCAATAGCTCCGCAAGAAACCCGAGCCTCTTGGCGACCGCGAGGACTGTGCCGATACCTACCGCACCTCCCCCAGCGCACGCTCGAGGACGCCCGGCGACGTAGTCGATCTCCTCGGCGGTGAGGTGGTTGTGGAAGGGGATGGCGACGCTGGTGCGCCCCGCGAACTCGGCCACGGGGAAGTCGCCCTCCTTGAAGCCGAACTCGGCGCGGCGGAAGGGCTGCAGGTGGGTGGAGGCTGAAATACCTGCAGCACCCCACCCCTGCGCCCAGTCCCTCATCCCCGAGTCCTACTGCGGGAAAGCGAGATCCCCGCCCCCTTTGGGCTCCTGCAAGCGCTGCACCACGTGGTCGCGCACGCTGGACCGGCGCTCGGGAGTGGGCTCGTCCCCGCCGGTCTCGTCGCCGCCCCGGGTCACATGCACGAACCGGCTCATGCGCGTCACCTCGAGCGCGGCATGCGTACGGCAGGCGCACCCGGCACACCCCCGGCACCCTCGCCAGGCGCTTGGCCCACATGTCCGCTGCGCGCCCCGCCTCATGACCGCCACCCGCCGCGCTTCGCGATGATCTCCTCGATGCGCGACGCGTGAGCGACCCCGCGGCAGCCCCCAGCGTAGGCTCAAGGCTGATTGCAGGGCACGTGTCTGCCCACGAAACACCCAGGGGAGGGCTGCCGAGGACGCGTCTCTAGATACCCAAACGCCCAAACGCCGGAGTCAAGGATGCCCACGCGCTCAACGACGCGGGAGCGCCCCGGGAACCCTGGCATCTCCAAAGCTGCTATTGCGGCTTCGAACCTCGTTACCTATGCGCCCTGTCCTGTCACATGATGGCATGACGTTCCGTTGGACCCAACGGCCCAGCAAGACGGGAAGGTGCGTCAAACGGCCTGAGAAAAGATCCCATTTGGACCGCCGTTCTTACTAGCTGGTGGGCTGTGGGCCGGCCCCTTCCCCGATACGACGCTGGATCTCACGCAGGACATCCCTCAGGTTTCGTTCCTCTGATGGCAACACATTATCCTGCCGGCGAAGATGCTTGTGGTGCGGAAACGTGGAGACCTCTCTGTGATGCGGGGCGTTGTCCCAGCCGGCGATAAGTGCGTCGGCACTGTCTAACCAGTAGTAGCTGTACCTGACGAGGTCTTCGCCGGAAATAGTGAACTCACTCACCCGCAGACTGCTTCCGTCGACAAGCCTGACCGTAACTTTGATGTGCCTGTAGCTTTCCTCTTCAGTGGACACTGAGTGAATGTCCACGTCTGATACGATGTCACCAAATTCGGCAAACAGCATGTCGATGAATTCCATGCCGCAGCCTCCTTCAGTGGCCTGTCAGGAGCTTGTAGCCCTCTATGGCGGTGGAGCAATCTCTTGCCACCCGATCCCAAAACGCCCATTCCACGAGGTCCTCGTGGGCTTGTATGTCGCCATGGTCAGGAAAATCCCTTTCGAAATCCGGGTAAGCCTTGCCATACTTATCTTCGAACTTTTGGAGCATCGCTTGTGCTTCCCGCAGCCTCTTTTCAAGAACAGCCACCCTCAGCTTGGCTGAGGACGCTATCGTCTTTGAAAACGTGCCCTTCTCACTCTCGGGTAACATGCTCAGCACGCGTGGTATGCGCACTTCCATGCGTTCCATGAGCCACCCCTCCTCGCCCGCCTGCCCAGGGCTTTCCAGCGAATAATCAAGAACCTGATGCACCACCTCACCCCAGCACCAGCCTGCCTTACTCTGGTGCCAGGGAAACTCGGATAACCTGAACCGGATACACCGATCGCAAGACAGTGGTCGCACGCTACTCTCGGCACTTCATTGTCAGCTCTCTATCGTTATTATACCATAGGCCACTGCTGTCCCTCCCCACTCTGAGCATGACAGGTTCGCCTCACCCCCGGTTGATCTTCGCCTGCCGGAGAAGGAGGAGTCGATCAAGAAAGCGACCGGGCGGTCCCGCAAAGGGATCGAGCAGCTCTGCCGCCAGGCCTTCCATCAGACTGTGGCAGGGGGACTTCAGCAGCCGGAAGTTTTGTGCCATACCACTGATCGGAGGGGGAACGCTGATGGAAGCGCCGGTGCAGGAGCAGCTCGACATCGCCCACGAGGATTACGACGCACCAGGGGACAAGGCCGAGCTATCTGCAAGATGAGATAGACACTTTACGCACTATTCTCGAGGATACTCGGGATGCGCAAAGGCGCAGGACTGCCCGGCCGCCGGACAGCGCTAACTGACTGCTCCGTAAGGACGCCAGGGCGTTCGTAACAGGGATTCCCCAGCCCAGGTGGAGGCAGTGTGCAAGGTTCGCCCTGGCAAGCTCGTTGGCAGGGTCCAGCTCGATTGCCCGCTCCAACACCGTCTTTGCCTCGTCGAGGTTCCCGGCTTCCAGCAGTGTATATCCGAGGTCACTCATATAGACAGCGTTGCCAGGCTCGAGCTCGACGGCACGCCTCGAGTGAGACACGGCTTTTCCGTAATGGCCAAGTTTCGCGTAAAAGTAGGCAATGCCGTTGTGAAGCGCTGCGCTCTCAGTGCGTCCGAGCCCGAGCTGATATGTCCTCACGGCCAGCCGATACTTGCCCGCCCTCTCGTAGATTCCTGCGAGCGCTTCCACGAGTTCCACCACTAGATCTCGGTCGTCTGCCGGATTCTCCAAAGCGCGCACAAGAAACTCGCGGGCCTTTGAGTGCCTTCGAGTCTGCGCGCAGATCTGGGCCAACAGGTTGAGAGCCTCGATGTTTCCTGGATCAATTTCCAGAACCGTATGAAACCTGCCTTCGGCCGTTTCGAGGCTTGCCATTCCTATCCTCACCAACAACGTCTCCGCGATTCCGAGCTCGAGAACGTAGGTTACTCCCTCACTGTAGTTTGGTTTCCGCTCTATGTGAATCCTCTCCCTCCGCCCGCTCGCGGGTACGTGTCCGGGTCCACCCAGGTAGCCGCGGCGGCAACCTTGCACTCCGCCGACGACGCTGCGCACCTGCCAGGCCGAGGCCCGTCCACCAGGCCTGCGCGACTTTCGCGCGTAAGCGCCGCGATGCTAGTTGTGTGTACCGCCTGCCATGTCAGGGGGGTCAACCGCTTTTGCTGCAGCCCCGCAGCATCTTTTGTACTTCTTGCCGCTACCGCAAGGGCACGGTTCGTTTCGGCCCACCTTTCGATCCACCCTTCTCGGCCCCTCCGCGCCTCCTGTCCTGGGGTAACCTCGCTCATTCCATTCTTCGACGTACCGCGCCAACGCAGTCTCGTCTGAAAGACCAACCCCGTCCCGAAGGGCCCCCACGAACACCGTTTTTGCTAACCCCCAATTCTCCGGCTGGTTTGCCCGCCTGATCATATCGCCAGCTACTTCTCGAAGCCGCCTGGTTAGCTCCGCAGCGTTGGTAATGCGGCCGTTCCGCTGGAGGAAGGCAAAAAACGCCGTAAGGACAGGCTCTACTGCTCCATAGAACTCAGGCCCGGAAAGCACCTTCCTCGGAAACAAATCCAGGCAGCACTCCGCCAGCGCGGCCGCGCTCCACTTCTCCGGTGTCTCCAGGGAATAGTTGTACATTAGCTCAGCGAAGACGCCGATGATGAACCCGCTCTCCTCTCGTTCGGCGGCCGAAAGGCCGGAATACTCCGCACTCTTCTCGAATTCATCAACCCAAAATGAACGAGCCAACAATGGACGAGCCCTGTTGCCATTATCGTATGCCGCAGGCTACACTGTAGGTGCCTGCTTTAGTGCAGAGCCACATACGAAAGGGAGCCGCATGCACAAATGAATGCTACCACTTCCTCCGCAAGCCATGCTATATCAACCAGCAAACCGCAAGACAAGGCCAGAGTGTATCAGTTGAAGGTGACGCTGAGGGGCATCAGGCCCCCGATATGGAGGCGTCTCTTGGTTCCAGGCGACGTGACCCTCGCTGATCTCCACGAGATCCTTCAGGTGGCCATGGACTGGGAAGATTATCACGCATGGGAATTTCGCGTCGGCCGAGAGTTGTTCGGCATCCCCGATCCCAGCGGCTGGGTTGAATTCCAGGACGCAGCGGAGAGCCGCCTGGATGAGGTGGTTCGCCAACCCAAGACAAAGTTCCAATACATCTATGACTTCGGGGATAACTGGGTGCATGATATCCTTGTAGAGAAGATCCTCCCTCCCGAGCCGGGGGTAGACTACCCGCTCTGCACCGGCGGCAAGAGAGCGGCACCACCAGAGGACTGCGGTGGAATATTCGGTTATCTTGAGAAGTTGGAGATCATCCAGAATCCCGGTCATCCTGAGTACGAAGACTCAGTGGAATGGCTCGGGGAGTCGTACGACCCGGAGCAGTTCAACCCGGACCTCATCAACGAAAGGCTCAGGCATCTTAGGTAAGTGGAGTCCGCCAGCCGAAGAAATCCACCGGGAGGACAGCCCGGTAGATGCTATGTCAGGGCTGTGTTCGCACCCCTTGCCCCGTCGCCATCGCAACCTCGTAGACTGCGACTGCGCTCTTGCCTACTGCTCCTCCCAAGCGGGCGCCGAGGACGTCCGCGCCCTAGTCCTCGGCGTCGGCGACAAGGTGGTCCTACATGGCTGTGGGAACGGGACGGCGATGCTGGTGCGACCTGCGAGTTCGGTGACGGGGAAAGCGCCGTCCTTAGAGCCGAACTCGGCGCGGTAGAAGGGCTGGAGACGGATGGTGCCGAAATGCGGCGGCGTTCCCTCGCCGCGCCCTATCCTACCTGCCCGAGTCCCACCGTGTCGCGCGGTCGCAAGAAAGCCAGAGCCCGGGATGCGTTGGGCTCCTCCAAGCGCCGCATCATGTGGTTGCGCACGGCGGACTGGGGCTCGGGGGACTTGCGCTCGGCGACGGGCTCGCCCATGCTGAGCTCGCCGCCGCTGACCCGGATCACATACACGAACCAGCTCATCCGCGTCACCTCGGGCGCCACATGCCACAGCCACAGGCAGTCGCAGCCCTGGCACGCTCGCCAGGCGCTCTGCATACATCGCCGCCACGCGCTCACGCTTCCCGATGATCTCCTCGATGCATGACATCGGCGCCACCCCTAGCGCGGCCGAGAGCTCGGCCATGCGGTAGTTGTAGTCGAGGCGCTCATGGGAAAGCCACACCCCTGCCTCCTGCCGTCCCGGGTTGAATAGCCGATGAGAGAGACGGAACTGGGGTGGGTTGCCCCGCCCCCCGGCGCCCCGGGTTGGACGTGCACCGGCAAGGGCGGGCGCACAGCGTGGTGTGTGCCAGTGGCCCGCGTGACGATCATCCGCCCTTGCCCACAAGGCTGTCGTGGACTGCAATGTGGCGGACGGTGTCAGCTCGGTGCACACATGCGGCAACTACGACTTCCGAGACCTGGGACAGCCAATCGTTGAATGCCTTTAGCTCTCGGTCCAGCCATCGCCAGATCTTTCTGAACCAAATCCTTCCCAACCTGCCTTGCACGTAATACTCCCATCTGGTATCATATATGGTGCCCTGTGGAATACTCACGGAGGGAAAGGGCTTGAGCAAACGCGATAAGCGCATAGAGAGATGGCGTAACAACCCACGAGAGGTGGACTTCGAAGAGCTAAGATGCGTAATGGAGTACTTCGGGTGCTATGTGGATCAGCCGCGCAGCGGTTCCAGCCACTACGTCATTGGCCACGAGGCCGTCTCTCGGTCCATCACGGTTGTTAAGTCCCGTCCTTTGAAACCCATCTATGTCAAACGTGCTCTTGCCCTGATCGATGAGATAAAGGAGGCCATTGCTGATGGAGACGTCTAGAGAAGACCTGTTCGGGTATAGCGTAAGGCTCTCCCATTTGAGCGAGGAGGACGGCGGGGGATGGCTGGCAGAGGTACCTGAACTGGACGGGTGCATCTCAACCGGCGAGTCACCTCAGCAGGCTTTGACCAACGTCCAGGATGCAATCAAGTGCTGGCTTGAGTCGGCCAAGAAACATGGCAAGGAGATTCCGCCACCGGCGGACCACACAGAACCCGAGTTTAGCGGGAAGTTCACTCTCAGGGTCCCGAGGACACTTCATCGGATGCTGGCGAAACGTGCCGAGTCAGAGGGCGTGAGTCTGAACCAGTACCTTGTGTCACTTATCTCCTTCGGACTGGGTAAGGAGTTCGGAGAACGTTCTGCCCAGGCGCGGGAGACGCATGCCAGCGAGGTGCGGCCCCAGGCCAGCTATTCCATAGCGAGCGAAGGCCGCCCGTCCCCTGGCTACTGCGCCTCCCCTAGCGCGCGCTCGAGGACGCAGGCGACGTAGTCGATCTCCTCGGCGGTGAGGTGGTTGTGGAACGGGATGGCGATGCTCGTGCGCCCAGCGAGCTCCGTCACGGGGAAGTCCCCCTCCTTGAACCCGAACTCGGCGCGGTAGAAGGGCTGCAGGTGGATGGGGGTGAAGTACGGGCGGC
>ENA-UPSA01001022-UPSA01001022.1-bioreactor-metagenome-genome-assembly--contig:-NODE-1022-length-32514-cov-8.941588_pt1 | contig 32514 bp, 22 predicted proteins | sample MGYA00238183_ERZ773288 | MGnify/ENA primary metagenome ERZ773288 (study PRJEB29028, sample SAMN07631243) | bioreactor metagenome | isolation source: Switchgrass digestor | place: USA: Dartmouth... | reverse complement strand
CTGTCTTCCGCCACATCAAGAACAACATTCGGGCTTTCATCAAAAGCAGTCATATGTATATTCTTCGTGCCTTGCGGGATATACACATAGGTAAGGTTATTGCATTGCTTGAATCCATAATAGCCTAATGTCACCAGCGATTCAGGCAGTGTGACGGACTTCAGTGACGACAGATATGTAAAGCACCCGTCCTGGATTTTTTCCAGTTTGCTTCCCTCTTCAAATACGATAGAGGTAACATAGAAAGATTTCGAGAGGGAACCTACCTCAGTAATGTCAGCACCAATGATAATGGTCTTAAGCAGGGTCTTATAGTCAGACCATGGCGCGACCCCCTCTCGGGCATAGTCCTGCATAGGTCCATAGCCGCCGGTTTTGAAGGTACCGTCGTTATAAATGATCCACTCTACAGTTACACCGGAAAATCCCGCTACGACTACATTTGGATTATCGCAGCCTATATAAAACCCGTCTTTGAATGTAACTGTCTCGCCGCAAATGTTATATTGCCCGTCAAGCGCTAAGCCAATTTCGTCGAAGTAGACAGGGACAGTCCCTATTTTGGTGCTGCCAACGACGTACTTGCCTGCCTCAAAATACATCAGTTTTCCGGTTGCCCTGTCTGTCGCCCAATCGTTGTAGAAGTCGGCGGCAGCTGTCGTCTCATGACCGCAAGTGGTACAGAACAGTTCGTCAGTAACGCGGTCATACTCATAAGTATGATATCCTTCTTCGCAGATTATCACTGCCCTTGAATAGGTGTCGAGAACCGCAGCATTTCCGTTATTGTTAACGTTATATGCAGTAATGGAAATGTTAAACTTATCAGCAGTCAGGTCCAAATACACATGATCAAAGGCAATAGTTGCGATCTGGAAATTGAAACTTGGATTGTTGACAACCGGATAGGACTTTCCGCCGATGTTGCCTGCAACGTAGTACACCGTGCCATTAGTCTCATCGATCACCCCGTTGGTCATAGGTGCTGTGCGGGCATAGCTATGGTCGTTGGCCGAGAAGCAGAAGTCAATGCCGGCAGCGTCAATGTACTCACGAAGATTTGCTAAAATGACCTCTCCTCCGCCGGTCGGGTTCGTATAATAAACCGGCACGTGCAGCATCAGCAGCTTCCATGGACAACGGCTCCCGGATGCATCTTCGACGAGCCAGCGTCCAAATGCTTGCAGTTCATCAGGCACTAAGGTGTGGTTCAATACCGCAACATATACGGCACCATACTCAAACGAATACCAATCATCTTTGATGCCAAACACGCTCTTCGCAGCATATGAGTTGTTGCCGTCATCATCGGCTTCGTGATTGCCGATAACATGCAGGATGTTAGTATTCAGACGATCAATGTTGAAGAGATCGAGAACCTCTTCCCACCGGTCGTACTGGCGGACATTATCAATAGCGTCGCCTAATTGGATTCCAAAATCAAATGGGCCGTTCAAGATATGGTCCGCAACAAGGCTCATACCGAGATCGGCAGCATCTCCCTGGATATCTCCCAGTATAAAGATCCTTGTTGTTTCATCTTTTGCGGCAGGTGTGGTAAAGCTCCTGACCTCGGACCAGCTATTGCCATCCCCGACCACAAAATAGTATGTTGTGTCGGCTGCGAGGTTAGTCAGATAAACCTGATTGACGCGATTGATCACCTTGCTCACGGAGTAAGAAACGAGTCTGCTGGAGCCTTCAACCAAAACAGGATCAGCCAGGTCTTCACTGGTTGAATACTTGATCAGCGCGACTGCGTCGCTGTAATCCGGGTTACTCATCCATGTGATATTCTTCTCGCAGGACGCATTGTCTACCATATTAAACAAGATGTTATATGGAGTACCATCTTCGTTGCCGATCGGTGCAAAACAAGAGACTGTTATTTGATACGAACAGTTACCGTCATCGTCCTTTGCATTTAACGTATACGAACCGATCTCTGTATTCAGGCCGGAAATATCGACCTCCCCGTTGCTGTCTGTTTTCCCGACAAACATACCGTTTGCGTACACACTCACGCCTTCCGCTGTTTTTCCTGATGCTTCGTCGATCACGGTTACTGTTGCAAAAGAAGGATGATCCTTGACGATGGTATCAGCAATGATACGATAAGTCGCAGCGATCGGATAACTGATCCTGGGTGTGCTGAACTGTGTTATATAACCGTTTTCATTGCTGTATTGATAGCTTCCGAATATACCCTTTGTTACTTGAGCGCTGACAGTAGTCCCCTCTATGACATTTTCCGGAATACCGACAACTATAGTAGCAAGTGTTTCAGTGTCTATTTGATTGTCGCCGATAAACGGGATTTGAACATTCAGAGTACCCTTGTTTGCGTCATATGTATAAGTACCATTCGTAATACCTTCTGCAAACAGAACATTGCTCACACTGTAACCTCTGGTGATGCTTAATATAGCCTCCACAGAGCTGATGTCAGTTGATCTGTTTGTCACCAGATGCAGTTTCCAGTTCTTCCCTACTTCCGGCTTCTCATCTGCTATAAGCCGGACATTTGTCATGTCGTAATTTTCGTCGGTTTCTTCTGTTGCAGCGACTGTAAAGTATCGGGTTTCACGAGTCACATTACCGTACCCGTCTTTCAGGTAGAAGGTAATTGAATGCTGACCGTTCGGGAAAATCAGCCCAGTGGTCCAGCTTCCAAGGTTATCCTTTTCGCAGGGGCCAAAATATGTACCGTCAAAATAGAAGTAGGCAGACTCCACACCTGTGGCAAATGGATCCGAAAGTTCAAAATCGTTATAAGTTACATAGAAATTAAGATGGTTCTTATCAAATACTGCACCATTTTCAAGTTCAGTACGGCTTCCATCCTCATTGATAGTCGCTATGGATGTAACCGCCGGGCTGGTAACATCCTGATTGTTCGCGCCATAAATGATGCACAAGTTATCAAGTATAATGTAGCCAACCAGCTGATTTTTGCTTAGTACGACTCCATCAGCAGTTTTCCAGCCAATCCCGGCCATAGTAACCATTGCCCGGAACAGCATACCTTGATTGACGCGAATCAAAGACGCTGAATATGACCTCAAATCGGCCTCCAAATACTGCCATCCGTTAACAACTCCCTCGCCGCTTTCAGTTGTGAAGTTAATAAACGCGTCAGTCCATGTTGCTCCGCCGTCAGTACTTGTGGCTACCTGTGCACGTAACCATGGTACCGGTACTCCTTCAGGAATATATACCCAGACTCCAATGGCTGTAGGAGTACCGTCGATTGGCATATTGTCTCCAAGCCCCAGGCAAGCGCCGTCCGTTCCTGTAAGTTCGGTCCAGTCAAAGTCAAGCTTGATCGCATTATGCCCAAAACGGACGATATCCGCCCATTCCTCCTGAGTGTCGGAAATGACCGAACCGACGACTTTACCGCCGCGCCCCGCATAGTGATAAGTTGCAACGGCATTTGATGGCATCCCTTCGAAATCTTCAACTGTTGTGCCTATCATGGAATAATCCCAAATGTCTTCGTCACCGCCGTCCAGGATCATTGTAGGCTGCATACCGATGTTGACAGTAATGCTTGCGGTCAATTCACCGATACGGGCAGTAACAACGGGACTGCCTGAATATTTCACATTGCTGGTCACAGTGAACAGATTTCCGTTGAATGATCCGGCGCTTTCATCTGTGATCTCCCATACGACGTCTCCGTCTTTAAGGTTCACCGTTTCAGTCAGATAAGTCGCTCTCAGCCCGAGATCACTTACCTGCTTATAGTTCAGGTTGATTTCACTTGATGTAAATTTCAACGAATCGGGATTTTGAATACGAACCGTGGCGGTTCCGACCACTTCATTTTCAGATACCAGGTTGACGATCACATCGCCTGTATTCCCGTTGGAGCTGAAAGTTGCTGTCGCTTTTTTGCCGGAAACCGTCGTCTGACCGATCGTTCCCATTCCGTCATTTGCAAGCACAAACCTCGCATCGGAAGGCATTGCGTTTGCTTCCCTGCCTGAATAGTCGAGAGCTGTTGCGGTCAGTTCGATCGTGGAATTTGGTGTAAAGTACTCTGCGTCAGGTGTGATTTTTGCATGATCAAATTCCCCGGTCGGCTTTACGGTGGATACGACCAGCACGCTGCCGGCGATCTTGCGTTCACTGCCTCCGGCAGGTATGTTTCTCATAGCCAGATCAGCTTCGCCTTCGCGCTGCGAAATAAAGGTCGATGAACCGCCCTCATCCAATCGAATTGCCTTAACGCAGCCAAGGGCGGCCATCATGTTTGCTTCTTCATAGACATCATAGCCGAGAGAACGGGGAGGCATCGTACCGTCTGACTGGAACAGGACAATAGTGCCATCCGCCTTAATGCCTATAGCTGTACGTGAGTAAGGCCCATCATTTCCTCCGCTCGTATAGGGCACACCATCCCATACAAGGATACCGTCACTGCCGTCAACAGCTTCCACGATAGTGAGACTATTGTCATTCCTCAGTTTTTTTTGCTCTGCAAGTGCTGCTGACAATGATGTGCCGGCTTTGAATAAATTTACCGAGCCATCACTAAAAACCGCGATGAAGGTTCTGCTGGTATTGGATTTATGTACTACACCCCGCATTACCAGGTTGCCTGAAGGTTCACCTGTTTCAATATTGAACCATGATGCATTGACGCCTCCGACAACATTTTCGTTCGTAGCTTGTTCATAAAGATGAGCCTGACCTGTCATGGTCATCAATGTCCAGCCTTCGACACTCGGATTAAGGTTTCCGTATCCGGTGACTAATTTTGCTTTGCCGTTACTAACATTTACCTCCATTACATTTGCAACGGTTTGAGAAATACCTGCACTGTTGTTTGTGACGATCACCTTCTCAGTAATATCAGGTGCAATGGAGTAGTTCTTAACAGACGTAACATATAAGTCGGTACCTTCAATGCTGTCCCCCTTGCCGATGCTTCCGGCAGCGCTTGCTTCCGCCACCAAAACCGTAGTCGGCAGTAAAGCAGCTACCATGCAAAAAACCAGCAAGAAGGCCAATGTCTTTTTTGCCATTCTCATTTGCCTTACTCCTTTATTAAAACAAATATTAAAACTATGATTATATTGCTTTACCATCCTTCGGCGGAAGCATCTCTATCAGCATACCTCCCTCCATTATGTCGTTTAAATAGTTGAACGCCACATTTGAATCAGTCATCCGGCATGCGGTCTCATATCCGGATCTCGCAATTCTTCTCCTCTCCCCGGGCGGCATATCAAAGATCCTTTGATATACACATTTCAACGCATCAACGCTTCCTGCTTCGCAGAGGAATCCATTCACTTCGTCTTCTATAACACCATCGATACCCTCCCCCATAGAACCGATCGTTAGGCAGCTGTTTGCCATTGCTTCCAGGTATACCAAACCGAAGGCTTCACCACGGCTTACCATTGTAAAAACCTGTGCCTGGTGCATTATCTTAAACACTTCATCCCGGGATATTCGCCCATAGAAACGTACTCTGTCTGCAACATCAAGTTTAACTGCAAGCTTTTGCAACGTATAAAGCTCATTCCCCACGCCGACAATATCCAGCGACCATGGTCTGTCCTTGAACCCGGCCAATGTACGTATGATGATATCAACATTTTTTCTCCGAATAAGCTCACCGACATACAAGAATCGAGTGATATCACCGGCCACTTTATCTTCATTGCTATCAGACTGTCTGATATATTCATCCGGAACACCGGAATAACAAACAAATGGTTTCTGCTTTAGCTGCAAGATATCTCTTAATTCTTCCGCAAGCTTTTCCGAACGACCTCCGATCCGATCAATATACTTAATACATTCTTTCATTTTTTCGGTAAATCTGACGGCATAAAACGAACTATGGAAGATCAGTGCGTTTCTGCAGGAGTAAAAGCGCTTCAACTCGGCGAGAAGCTGTGCATTAGGACTTGCCCAGTGACCAACGATCAAATCAGGTTCAAACTCAATGGTATTAAGCGATGCGGCAATAGACTCGGCACATTTAGAGATTTCTCTGTCACTGCTAAGACCCCGCGGTATAACTTTGCGGATATTTTCCCTGAATACGTGTATTCCCTCGTAATCATACTCAATATTCTTTCTTATCTTCGGATCAGGTACCTCAAACGATAATTTGGCTTTAATGATTTCCTTTATTTTGCCCGGTAAATAGTAAACAAACTTAGGTAATGCATTTATTGTATGTACCACTACGACATCGTGACCTGCTTTTTTCCATTCGGAAGTAAAATAGTGGATAACCTTTGTTGCGGTTGAAGCTTTGCTAGAATCCGGCCGCGGATATACGGTTGTCAGCATTAAAATTTTCATTATTATATTCCCTCTCCAAGTACTGAATGAACTTCTCTGTATCGTCAAACATTACAGCTGTTTCTGCGATTTTACTATCAGACCAATCCCACCATTCACTGTTCAGCAATTTCTCAATCGTGTTCTCGTCAAACCGTTTGCGAATGAAACGTGCTGGATTTCCTGCCCATATTTCATAAGGGGGTATATCGTGAGTAACTACGCTTCCCATACCGACTACAGCTCCTGTATGGATCGTTACCCCCGCTTTTACATAACAACCCATTCCAATCCACACATCGTTTTCGATTACAGTAACTTTTGACTTTGGCGCCGAATGTGAAGAAAAGTTCGTTCTCATAATATTTTTGCCTGCATGAAAAAACGGGACTTGTTGAGACATAATCCATCGGGTGAGTCGCGCCACCAATGCAGCATCTGTCTGCAATAGAACAGAAATGGCCAATCGAAGCATTGACGGCAAAGCACTGACTCCCAACATATGAGTATCTTCCAACCTTTACGTTCGTCAGTTCACTTCTTGGACAAACACGTGCAGTCTTGTCGATTTGACAATCCCTTAGGGCAGGTGGATTCAGGATCCATTTGAGTCCCTTTGCTATAACGAGTTTGACATTCTTCAACAATTGCATGCTACTCCCTCTATATAAAATAATTGTCAGAGTATTAGAAACAGTCATGTTAAATAAAGCTGTCCGACTCTTGATGATCTTTCCGCACTTATGTGGCAACTTCTGTCGTCTTGTTATGACAAATTCTTCTTTCAGCACGTATGCTATTTTATTAACGAATTGTATCATCATACCTGGTGAAATATCGGTCGATTTGAAGAATAAAACCACTTATTTCACAGCGGTTTTTCGAATTTATTCTTCAAATTTTTGCGATGTTATTGAAAGACAAGAGTTTTGCTCACGACCTCATCATGTTCATCCAAACCTTTCATTATGATTTCATAAGCTTTTTCTACCGCATATTCGGTCCGAAGGTATTGCAGTCCTTTTTCCCCAACAGATTCGAGATCCTCGGTCAGAGCATAGCGCACCAATTCGACGAATTTTCCCGCATCATCGCTCTCACACCACCAACCGAAAGCACCGTCAGTGATCACCTTTCCCACATCAGTTGATCTGTCCGTTGCAGCAATAATGGGCAAACCGGCCTGCATATAGCTCAATATCCTGCTTGGAAAGTTAGGGATCGTGAATCTATGGTCCAGAAACACTAATCCGGCATCACATGCCGCGATCATATGATCAAATTCATCCTTTGCGATACTCTCCATCAATTTCACGTTCCTCGGCTTTTCTTGCGTCACATATGTATCCAGCCTTTTATACTCTGTTCCGGAACCGACTATGAAGAAGAATGCATTTTCTATTTTTTCGCAACGCTTGAGGCATTCAATTATGAACGGTACTCCCTGAGGTTTCCCCAGGTTCCCGCCGTAAATGAATATCTTCTTATCGATTGGAAGCCCGTACTTCTGTCTTATTTCCAGCTTTTCCTCCCCGGTAACGCTTACATCCCGAACCTCGACGCAGTTCGGACACACTTCAACGGTATCGGGATTCAAATCTGGATTATGTTCGATCACATAGCGTACATTTGCCTTTGACATACAGCCAATCCGGTCAGAAAGTGCGTACAGTTTTTGCTCCTGTTTTCTGAAATATCTATACGGCAGGCTTTTCAATCCCCGTGTATTCAGCATGCCCAGATCAACGGCATTTTGCGGAAAGATATCCTTTAGCAGCAAGTATGTCTTTGAGCCGTCGCGCCGCTTGACATACTTGACTACATTGACGAAAGTGATCGGCGGAGTGGAGTAGAGTATCAGATCAAATTTGACATTTGACAGATATTGATTTATGGCAGACCTATATTCTCTCCCAATGAGAACCGTCGAGATCCCCTTCTCGATCGCACTGCATTTAGTTATATTTCCTGTTTTTACTCTAAGTACATGGACTCCCGATTCCTCGACATACTCGGTAGGCAAACCATATCTTTTTTCCCGAGAACTGACTACATATACATTGTGGCCTTTATCCCTGAAGCAACGCAGCAAGTCAGTGTATAAAGCATGTTCTTCAATATGCTCCATTCGTCCGATCGTAAGAAAAAGCACATTCATATAATCAGATCCTTCTTATCATCACATCGTTGTACTTCATCATAACGATCCCGTCGTCATAGCAGCCTATCTTCCGTTCATTGATCCTCCCCGACAGATTCTCCATTATCATTCTGATGTGATCGCAGCCGCACTCATATGCATGCGGGTAGCCTCCGCCAAAACGTGGATTTACCTCGGAGATATAAAAGTCACCATCTACTTCAAAGATATCTATATCTATCTGTCCTCTGAACCCTGCCTCTTTAACGAACTTCTCGATCAGGTCAAACAGCTTGCTGTCCTTGAAAGAAACGGCCTTGTCCGTTTCACCGGATCTCATGACCAGCTTCTTCTTTGTGAATATCGACACGACTTCACCCGATATCATATCGACATAAACATCGGCGCCTATTTCCTGTCCGTCCAGAAACTCCTGGATCATCATTCCTTCCCTCTGGTCAAACAGGAATCTTGCCGTCCTCTCGTCATCAGCCCTGGAAATGCCTATGCTAGCACTGCCTTTTACAGGCTTTATGAATACCGGATACTCAATGCGGGAGTCCAGAAATTCAGAAAAATCAACAAACGATCTGGCACACTTGTATCCGTGCCCGTCAAGCCACTTATACATTTCATATTTATTCAGACATATTTCACACAGCTCAAAGCTTGATCCTATGAACGTAGCTCCCACTGCCTCAAACCTGTCAGCATGCTCTGCGAGAATACTTAGTTCCGGGTCGATAAGACTCAATACTCCGTTTATCTTTTCTTTCAGACAAATATCTATGATACCATCAATATACCCTGCATCTGTTATGCCAGGCACTATGTAATACCTGTCAGCCTCATACAATGCAGGAGCCATCCTGCTCATATCAGTCGCGATAACATTACCGGCGTTTCCCAGGGCCTTTTTGAAATAACTAACTATTTTGTTTCTTGTGCCGCAGCTCAATATCAATATGTTCATCGATCCAACCTCACAAATCGCACAGATCATCGAAAAACAGCGGTGTCCCGCCGGTATGTATGAAAAGGATGTTTTTCCCTGATATATCATTTTTCTTTATATAGTCCTGCATGCCTGCAAAGGCTTTGGCAGTATATGTCGAATCCATAGGTATGCCGAATTTCATCCATATATGTCTGATGATTTCCCGTATCGATCCACTACTTTTTCCATAACCATCAGCCGTGTAATCGTCGATAAAGCAAACTTCTTCCTCTATACCTTCTGTTCCCCGGTAACTTACGCTCTTCAGATATTCATGGGCGCTGTCGACAACGACCTGCCTGCCCCTAGGGTTCTTTCTCGCTATACTGATGCCTATGATCTTCTCTTTTCCTTTATTGAGCAGTTTTCCGCAAACAAGGCCGGCTTGAGTAGTACCGGTACCTGACGCATGAAATATATAATCGAAGCGAATACCGGACCTGGCTTCAAAGTCCATGATCTCTTCGTAGCAATCCACATATGCCTGTGTCCCGATCACGCCATGCCCGCCTCCGGGGATGAAATATGGGCGATGCCCCAATGCCTTCAGCTCGTCCATTTTTCTCTCAATAGTGTTTTGAACCTCGTCCACAGGACACGTAATATATTCAGCCCCCAGCAGCTTTACAAGCATGCTGTTGCTGCTTTCCTCAGATGCCTCAGACGGTGAGATAATGCAGCACTTCATACCCCTGGCTGCCGCGAGATTCGCCACGACCCTGCAGTGGTTTGAACGACTGCTTCCATATGTAACGACGCAATCATAGCTTCCTTTATCTATCTCTTCGAAGAACAGCAAAGCTTTTCTTGCTTTATTCCCCCCGAAGGACACGGGTACCAGATCATCTCTCTTGATATAGATGTGATTATTATTCTCCGGCAAGTCTAATCTCTGGACCGGAGTTGGTTCCTTATTTTTTCTTTTATTTACTTCTTTGCAGATTCCATAGATGATGCGATCGACATACCTGCCGTTGACAAGCAGATCTGATCGGATCACCCCCTCTTTCACGAATCCGACCTTTTCAAAAAGCCTCTGGGCTGCCTTGTTGTCCACTTCCGTATAAAGGTAAACTCTGTTCAAACCAAGGTTATTGAAAGCATGATCCAGGATAAGCCTGCTTGCCTGCCTGGCAACTCCTTTACCCTTATATGCAGCCTCTCCCATGCAAATATAAAATTCAGCCTTTCTGTTCTTTCTGTCTATCGAAAGCAGCCCAATCAGGCCGCATGGTACGCCGTCGGCCTCGATAACGGCATCATATCTGTCCGTGCGGTCCTTGATTTTTTCAAACCAGTCGAGCGTCTTTTGATATTCCAGAGGGAGATCATAATGGAGGTACTTGTTGTTATCCGAATCGTTTATCCAATCGACTTTTCTTTGTATGTCACCCGCATCGAATTTTCTGACAGTAATATTCATACCGAACTGACACCCTCGTATCGATGAGACCTTTCGATATCCAGTCTCCCGTTCCGAAACTGCTTTCCGATCAGGATATCTGAACGCCTTATAGTTTTTACGATTGTCAAAAGCAAGATCTTGACGTCAAAGGCAAATGAACATTTCTCAATGTATTCCAGGTCAAACGCAAACTTTTCCTCCCAACCTATGGCGTTGCGACCGTTGACCTGTGCCCAGCCGCTTAGGCCGGGTCTGACATCATGGCGATGCCGTTCCCGTTCTGTGTAATATGGCAGATACTCCACCAACAGAGGGCGGGGACCAATCACGCTCATATCCCCGCGCAGGATATTCCAAACTTCAGGCAATTCATCCAGGCTGGTGCTCCTCAGTAATCTTCCAAAGCTTGTCAGTCTTTCATCGTCCGGAAGGTATCTCCCGTTTTCATCCCTTTCGTCCGTCATCGTCCGGAACTTGTAGAGTTCGAAAGGCTTCTCGTCTTTTCCCAGTCTCATCTGCCTGAATATTACGGGCGATCCAAGCTTTACTCTGACCAGGATCGCAACTATGGCGAACAGCCACCAGAAAACGATGATGGCCAGCAGCGCACAGATGATATCGAAAATCCTCTTTATAAAACGACAGTAGAAGCTGTTTTTTCCCTTTTTCACTTCCGGCTCACCTTTATCCAGGAATGTAGCACTAAACAAACAAATGAGAATTCCCAAGTGATATGTTAGTATAGTACACCGCCAATGAGACCCGGTTACTCAGTGCGTTCATTGAACACATAACATGTCAGACATTTCTATGCCATCGATAAGCATGTCCGAGACATCATGGCATCCGGCCGGTGTGAATGTCATCTCACCAAATATGGCCTTTCCATTGCATTCATAGAAATCGACTCTGACAAACGGGAAGCCCTGGGATAGTTTTTCCGCGGCTTCCAGCATAACCTCAAGCGACTCGGGGGGATCCGGGGGAGTATCGAACCGGCTGTATTTATCATTCGGCGTGCCAACGTAGCGCCAGTCTGTTGTGAAGAATGCGGCTTTTTTATCCGCCGTTCCCCTGTCCGAAATATGCAATATCGCTTTTGCTTTGCCGTTGAAACAGTATATCTTGTAATCGGATGGCAATCGATTTTCTCCATTCCCGATATATTTCTCAACGATTATTTTTTTAGGTACGCCTTTGTATTGCATTTCGGCATATCCCAGATAATATCTGCCCTTCCCCCATTTCTTCATCTGCTTTAGTACAGCCTTTTCATCCAACTGACCTTTGTCGTGGCAGATAACATTCATGCCGGACCCGAAGTTCCACTTCATCGCAAACTTTACCGGCAATCTCCCAAAGTCTATATCATCAACATCATCATAAACTTCGATTATTTCATTCAGTATGTGGCCTAGACCCTTAGATCTGACATAATCCCGAACCGCATACTTGTCAGCGCATTGTCTTACCAAAGGGTTCCAGTCATAGTCATCCAGCTTCAACTTCAGCAGTTTCTCATTGAATTCCTTTGGGTCCTTCAAATCAGGGAACCTTCGAAACTTGAAATAAAATACCACTATTCCGTTGAGCCTTGGAGAAACCAACGTAAGAGCGCATCTGAAAAGTCTGGCCAATTTCAGTTTGATCTGTTCCACCATAGCGATCTCCCGGAGTGCAAGTGATTATTTAGCTTACCTGTAAGGGGTTTCAATGACTTGATCGCGAGATCATCAAGCACCTCGATCAGGACTTTCCTTGAACGGGGAAATAGATAAATCAACATCCCATAAATCAGGACACCTGCCAGTATGATAAGAAAATCCGTTAAAACACCGGTTGACAAAAGTTTGAGAAAGTGAACGCATACCGCCATTGCAGCAGAGCATCCCAAAGGGATCAGTGTCGACAGGATAAGGCGAAGCGGTGAGATCCCTAATTTGCTATAGATGATTATGTAATAGAAAACTATCAAGGTAAGGGAAGCTGCCGGCCTTGCATATGTCAAAGTCGCAAAGCCTGCTTTTGCGCCGAAATAACTTGCGGGAACGATAATGCAAAGGGACAAGAGCTGTGCGATTATGTTCAGATAAGGTTTTCCCCTGGCCCTGCATGCTTCGCGGCAATAAGCGGCATAGACATTCAGCAATACGCTGCTCAGCCCCAAAATGCCGATCAGATCGCTGGTTTCCATCCATTTCGGACCGAGCATTATATATGTGATGAGACGCCGGAAAACGAGGGTACCGAAACCTATCGGAAGCAGCAGCAGGCTGAGTTTTTCAGTGAAGCTTTCCATGGACTCGCAAAATTTGTCATGATCATTCTGATAACGGCACAATACGCTGAAAACTATAGGAGTCATTGATGCCGTGATTATTGCAAGTATACCGTTGATCGTCGCCTGAGAATTCTTATATAGCCCGGTATAATAGCTTCCCAGCGTATTACTGGTAATGAATATATCGATCCAGTTCGTTGTCCAGGATGCTACGTAGCTTAACAGAGTGGTCAGGCAAAACGGGGCCATCTTAGCGATATAATGGAAGTTGACATACAACCTAGGTTTCCATTCGGAATTCACTGACAGGACTATCACGTTGACGATACGTTCAGTGAGTGTACCAAGGATCAGTGCCCAGCATTCCCATCCGAGTAAAGCAAGGGGGATCGTTACTGCGAACGGCACGATCAGACCCAGCATCCTCCGCAAAAACAGCGGTTTGTAATTCAAGTTACGGCGGTAAATACATTGTTGGATGCTTATGATGGAGACCAGCGGGATGGAGAACCCTGCAACCATGATCTCGTTGCCGTAGCCGGGGCTGCCAACATAGGCCGCGATAGAATGCCGGAATAATGAAATCATGCCGAACATCGCTAATCCTATGACCAGACTGATCCATAGCGCAGTTGAAGCATAATCATGCATCTCTTTTTTGCTTTTGAACTCATGCTGGATGATGTAGAGCTGAAAACCCGCTTCCGTGAAGATTTCCGAAAGGCTCGTAACCATATTGATCGTTGCTATGATGCCAAAGATCTCATGGTCGATTATTCGTGCAAGGATCATATTCGTTAAGGGTGAGGCGATCTTCGCAATGATTTCACCCGTTATAGCCCATTTTGCAGCCAGTCCTACTTTATTGGATGTGATATCAACAGTCGTATCCAGTGCTCCCTGACTCACTTCATTTCCTCCGGTATCAGAACTTCCTTCTATTCATTGACTGACATTTGTATGAGTCAAAATATACCCGTCACTATGTGCAGACGATCTTCCGCTGCGATTCAACAGCACGCCGACAATAAGCCACAGGAAAAAGCATTTTGCACCGGGACCGAATGGAGCAAGTCCTTCAAATATGCCATTAAAGGCATAAGACAACGCGATGATCCTGATTGCCAGAATGGATTCGATATTGCTGTTTTTAAATGAGAATGCGACTTTTAACGGGAATAATGCTAATGCTATGATGATCAAACCAATAAATATGCCGTAGTTTAGGATCACTTCCATATAGAAGTTGTCCATGTAGTAACTCCCGATGCCGATCAGCTCATTGCCCGGAAACAGCGTGGCAAATGTTTCAAAGTACGAATATCTGTGGGATGATATCCTGTTTAGATCCGAGAAACCGATCGAGCGTTTATCTGGCGAATTTAGAAGGAGATTTCGTATTGCAAAATCATATACTGTTTCATTAAAAACAGTTATAAGGATCGCGACAATCAGCGCAAGTATGACCAGCAATTTGCTTCTTGTTTTCACATGTCGGTTAAATACATAAGTGATCGGAATAAAAATAAGTGACACTATACTGGCCCTGGACCGCATAAGTACGATCACCAGTAAAAGGAATGCAATGACACCATATTTGACAAGCCGTTTTATTCCGCTTGGCTTAAACATAAAAATCTGCTGCACTAACGCAGTTACGATAAGCTGTCCCGCTGAGTTCTTCGATCTGTAGACATATATGACCCTTCCGAAATCATATCCGCGCAAATACTCAAAATAAATATCCACACACATGAGGAATGTGGCAAAAATATAAACAGCTGCGATCTTCTTTATAAAATCAGGCGTAAACAAATCTGCGTTCAGATACCCAATGATCAACATCATGATCGAAATAATGATCGGCATAACAAGTACTGATGATATATACTCGTTATCGCTGATCATCTCGAACAGAAGCATTGCGACGATAAAAATCGAGAAAACTGACATAGGGAACACGATCTCATGTATCCTGATCCTGACTGTTGCAATGACTGTCACGAAAAACATCAGGATCCATATCGGATATGCAATAGACTGGGTATCTATTTGAAGCCGTACTCTCAGAAATGGCATCTGCGATATGATCGTAAAAAAAACACCCAGATTCAAAACTGTTTTTCTTAACTTTTCATAATTAGTACTTTGCAACTGCCTGTCTCCTCTGGCTTTTGATTTCTGATCCGATCTGCTTTCGCCATACCACGGAATTAACTATGCCGGTATACGACTGAATAAGCTTGACGACTTTTGCACTCACATTCATATCCGTATAATCCGGAACGAATGTTCCGAGATCATGGTTCCTGTTCATTTCCACAGCGACTTCGATTGCTTGAAGGACCTGCCCGGCAGTGATACCGGCCAATATGAAGTTTCCCTTATCAAGCGCTTCCGGTCTTTCCGTCGAAGTCCTGATGCACACTGCAGGAAACGGTTTGCCCACGGACAGGAAGAAGCTGCTCTCCTCCGGCAAGGTTCCGGAATCCGAAATCACTGCGAAAGAATTAACCTGGAGATTGTTATAGTCATGAAATCCGAGCGGCCGATGCTGGATGACCCGCCTGTCAAAAGTGAACCCTCTTTGTTCGATGAATTTTCTTGAACGCGGATGGCAGCTGTATAAAATAGGCATATCGTACTTTTCAGCCACGTCATTTATTGCATTCATCAACATGAAGAAGTTTCTCTCCGAATCGATGTTTTCTTCCCGGTGCGCTGAAAGAAGGATGTACTTCCCTTTTTCCAGGCCCAGCCGCTCTACAATATCGCTTGACATGATCCGATCATAATGGGTCGCCAATACCTCTGCCATTGGCGATCCCACGACATATGTACGCTCCCTGGGAACACCGGAAAAGTTAAGATATCTCCTTGCATGCTCCGAATAACATAGGTTTACGTCGGCTATCACATCTACTATCCGTCGATTTGTTTCCTCCGGAAGGCACTCATCGAAGCATCTGTTGCCTGCCTCCATATGGAATATCGGGATATGCAGGCGCTTTGCACCGATAACTGATAAGCAGGAATTTGTATCCCCCAGCACCAGCACTGCATCGGGCATCAATTCAGCCATCAGTTTGTACGAACGGGAGATGATGTTGCCGATCGTTTCTCCGAGATCACTCCCGGCTGCATTCAGATAATGATCAGGATCCCTCAAACCAAGATCTTCAAAAAAAACCTGGTTCAATTCATAATCATAATTTTGTCCGGTATGTACAAGGATGTGATCGAAATACATATCACAGCGCTTTATTATCTCGGACAATCGTATGATCTCAGGCCTGGTCCCGATTATCGTCATCAACCTGAGCTTTCCCATGATTCTGATTATCCTCCTGATATCATACTTCAAAGTGATATGTGTCCGGTTTTTTCGGATCGAAGCACTCGTCTGCCCAGATCAATGTAACCAGATCATCAGTTTCGGACAGGTTGGTTATGCTATGCGCATACCCGGGTATGATCTCAACAACCTTCAAGTCGTCTCCGGAAACCTCGTATTCTACCAAGGGGTACAAACTTCCGTTTGCATCCCTTCCCACTTTTCGCATTCTGATGATCCCATGCCCACTGACTACTATAAACTTCTCATTTTTTGTATAATGCCAGTGATTGCCCTTTGTGATACCCGGCTTTACTATGTTGATGCTGAACTGACCCCTGTTTTCCGTTCTGAACACTTCTGTGAAGCTTCCCCGTTCATCTGCTGCGGACTTCAAAGGATAACTGAGCTCGTTTTCAGGAAGATATGACAAATAAGTGGCATAGAGCTTTCTTACAAACTCATCTCCCATATCGGGCAACTCAAGCGTGTTTCTCGTCTCGCGAAATGAGTGGATCAGTTCAGCTATGTAGCCTAGCCGAACACGATAAACCGGTGATACTTCATGATAAAAATCTTTAGATTCTTGCGTGTACTTGAGCGAATCGATCAGTTCTGTTATGACATCGTCTATATAGACTAAATTTATATCCTTTTCCGGATCGTGAACCGTAATCGGTAGATTCCTGGCAACATTATGGCAAAAAGTAGCGACAACGCTGTTATAATTCGGACGGCACCATTTTCCAAAGATGTTTGGAAAACGATAGATCATGACCTGTGCTCCCGTCTCTATTGAATGATCGATCAGCAGCTTTTCAGCAGCCTTCTTGCTTTGGCCATATGGATTGTCCAGGGATGCCTGTATCGAAGAAGAAAAAACGATCGGGCAATAGTTGCTCCGTTTTCTGAGGTGATCGATCAGCGTCTCTGTAAAGGCAAGGTTTCCCGACATGTATTCCTCAGTCTTCTGCGGCCGGTTCACGCCGGCCAGATGAAAAACGAAACTGCAGGATGCGCAATATTCACTTAAAAGCGCAGGGTCCGTATCCAGGTCATATTCATATATCTCTTCGATCATCAAATCAGCGAAGCGATGATCATATCCCTGTCGGATATTCTTAAGCGATTCCTTCAGGTTGCTTCCTATGAATCCTTGCGATCCTGTAATCAGTATCTTCATAACTATCTCCAGCCATACGAACTCGCTTTCAGCCTAAAGCTGCCATACATCTTGTTCCACATTGAAAGCTCGTCCCTAATATATTGAATCGATAGCAGCTTCTCCATCATTTCTTCCAGATCCAATATCCTCGTGTTGTTGGAGTTCAGCTCATTAAGTGTGCTGTTTTGCTTTATTCCGTATGTAAAATACTTGTCATAATTCAGATCACGCATGTCGGCAGGCACCCGGTAAAAGTCTCCCATATCGATCGCATGAGCGCACTCCTCATTCGAAAGCAGGGTCTCATATATCTTTTCGCCATGACGGATCCCTATGATCTGGATCCCCACATCCGAGCAAAAGAGCTTTTTGATCGCCTGCACCAGGGTAGCAATCGTGCATGCGGGAGCTTTTTTGACCATAATGTCACCATTCTCTGCATACTCGAAAGCATACAGCACCAGATCGACTGCCTCATCCAATGACATCATAAAGCGGGTCATGTTGGGATCGGTGACAGTAAGAGGCTTGCCTGCCTTGATTTGCTCTATGAAAAGCGGAATGACGGAACCCCTTGAACACATGATGTTCCCGTATCGTGTGCAACAAATGACAGTACCATTGGAGCTCACGGATCTGGCTTTTGCGATCACGACCTTTTCCATCATGGCTTTTGACATTCCCATAGCATTTACCGGATATACCGCTTTGTCTGTTGACAGGCAAATGACTTTTTTGACATTGCATTCAATGGCTGCCGTAATGACATTATCTGTTCCCAGTATATTTGTCTTAACTGCCTCAAGCGGGAAGAGCTCGCATGATGGGACTTGCTTCAATGCCGCAGCATGAAATATGTAGTCAACTCCGTACATTGCGTTTTTCACCGATGAAATATCCCTTACATCACCGATGAAGAACTTGATCTTGTCATACAGGTCGGGATATTTCATACGATAGAACTGCCGCATGTCATCCTGCTTCTTCTCATCTCTTGAAAAAATGCGTATCTCCGCGATATCAGAAAACAAGAATCGATTCAAAACGGCATTTCCGAAAGAACCTGTCCCACCCGTGATCAGAAGAGTCTTTCCGCTGAATATGGATCCTTCCATCATATAAACCTCCAAATGAAAATACAGAATATGACATGCTCATTTTTTTGTACCGACAAATAGGTGCTGGATTTTTTCCTTATTATAATCTTGACAGGTCGATATTCCGGTCGATTTATTGGGCATAATTTTTGCAAGTTTCCGCAACAGTTCAGCGTTTACTGACGAAACCCGACGTTATTCCGGATTTCTGTCGCACAGCAGTCATCAATTTTTAACATATGGAAGGGCAAAGACAGTCGAATATTAGGAGAAATCAATGGTAAGTTTTTTTGTGAAAGGACAGTCTAATAATGGCACTTTATGTAAAACATTTAGCAATTAAGTTGCCTGATGCGATTCATATACGTCAAGCAATCCGGATATAAAAAAGCAACCGTTTCATTAACGAAGCGGTTGCTTTTCTTATCTTGCTGTCAATTTCAGGACATACTTTACAGTTATATCATGAGTATTTATGAGCCGGTCATAATAGGCTTCGTGAGAGGGCTTCGCTGTTTGCTTTCTCACGTAGCCTCATCTAGTGTTGCTCCGGACCGTCAAGGTAACGTTATTGAGATCCCATCTAATCAGACCTGCTGGAGTCCAGTCGGTTTTCTTCCTACTGTACAAGCTATTATTGCATATACGGGTTCTGGCTGATGCACTCAATGATTTCATCACGCAGCCATTGCGGCGATACGACCTCCACATGCGGCAAAAACTGCAGCGCCCAGAATTTCACGCCGTTAGGCGGTACAGTAAAGCGCACTTTTACTTTTGCATCATCCAGTTCTGTAATGTCGATATCCGTGCCATACTTATCGATTATATGGTCGATTATCTCACGATTGCAATGCATCACGATCGGTTCAGGCTCACCTGTATAGGCATACACGGCCTGTTCGACGAACTTCTGAGGATCGAAATCTTTGCCGCGAGGATCGAGCTCAGAGTCAGTCACTTCAATATCCCGCATCCGGTCAATACGGTAGAGACTTACGTTATCCTTGTTTTCTTTTATGCAGATGAGATAGTAATTTTCGTTGGTGGATACCATGCCGTAGGGATTTACGGTATAAACTTCACTGCGTCGCGGCACAAGTTGTTTGTCAAGATTATAGCAAAGGTATTTGAACCTGACTTTGACCTTTTTTGTGATAGCCGTATCAAGCTGCTCAATGCTCCAAAACACCTGCCGGTTCGAAGTTTTGATGTATGGTTTTGACAACATCAGGTTCTTAAATCTCTTTCGCTCATATATGCTCAAATGCTCCTGCAGTTTCTCGACCAGGTCCTCGGTATTTTTCGGTGTGATGAACGGAAAAGAATAAACAGCATCCATCAGGAGCCGTATCTCAGAGAGCTCAAGCATCCTCTGTCTCAAATAATACCCTACCCCGTTCTCGTCATAACCGGAGATGTCGTATCCCAACTCCTTGAGGGTCGCAATCAGGCTGTAAATAGTCCGACGGTCGGGGCTGATTCCGTATTCATCGCTTAGCCTGGATATGATCTCCTTCATGGGAAGAATGTGATTTTCGTCGGAGTATTTCGCCAAAACATGCAACAAACATACGATATTTGCTTCGTCGCTAAGCATCTAGAACTCCTTTCATTGCGGTTTAAATTTTGAAATATTTTATCACCGAAATTCGACATATTACAATACATGTTTATGTACATGCTAAATAATTAAAGTAATTTACCTATATTTCCATGATCTTAACATGTTTGCCTTGAAAGCAACGGCGAAGGAAGTAAAAAACGAGGTGGAATCAAGCTCCCCCTCGCTCGGGTATACTGTTCAGTAACTTATTGAATGACATTCAATTCCCATGGGCTAATTGATATAAGTATTTTCATTTCTTTTCAGGTCGAGTTGGTTCAAGCGCGACATTAGTCATGAATATGTCCACAACCCCTTAATGACATTGCATACTCTCAGCAAATCATCATCAGTCATCTTCGTATCACTTGGCAGGCAAACGCCGTTCTCAAACAGCTTCTCCGAGATTCCATCGCCAATAAAGTCACATTTTTCGAAGACCGGCTGCATGTGCATCGGTTTCCATATCGGCCTGGATTCGATATTTTCGTTATCCAGTGCTTCCATTATATCCGCCGGTCTGACCTGTCCGGTCAAAGTTATGCATGACAGCCAGCAATTGGGCTCATTCCAGTCATTGATGGGCATGAACCGAATACCGTCAAGTCCGTTAAGTTGTCTTTTGTAAAACTCAAATATGTACCTCTTTTTTGCTATCCTCCGATCCAGCACCTTTAATTGTCCCCGGCCAATGCCGGCAGCAATATTGCTCATCCTGTAGTTATAACCCACCTCACAATGCTGATAGTGTCTCGCCTTCTCCCTGGCTTGTGTAGACCAAAACCTGACTTTCGCTATTTTGTCTTCATAATCCGAAACAAGCATCCCGCCGCCGGAAGAGGTGATTATTTTATTCCCGTTGAATGAGAATATTCCATAATCCCCGATCGTGCCGGCAAATTTCCCTTTATACGTTGTTCCAAGCGCTTCGGCGGCGTCTTCTATCAAAATCACTTTATGCTTTCTGCATAACTTTATTATAGGGTCCATGTCCGCTGAAAGACCGTATAAGTGGACTACTATAACGGCTTTAACATCGGGATACTTGTCAAAAGCCGCTTCCAGCGCCTCCGGATCCATGTTCCATGTCTCAAAATCGCTGTCAATAAAAACAGGGGTCGCGTTTTGATAGACGATCGGGTTTGCTGTAGCGGCAAACGTGAGGTCCTGGCAAAACACAATATCTCCCCGTTCTACCCCGGCGGCTTTCAGGGCCATATGTATCGCGGCTGTCCCCGAAACCAAAGCAACCGCGTGTTTTGCTCCTATCCATGATGCCAGTTCTCTTTCAAACCCGTCCACGTTCGGTCCCAGCGGAGCTACCCAGTTAGTGTAGAACGCCTCTTTTATGTATTCAAGTTCATATCCTTCATCACTCATATGAGGTGACGAAAGCCATATTTTCTCTGCCACAATATTTCACCAGATTTCATGATCGAGATACGGATCGATACTGTCTGTCCATCATAAAATAGCATATGGCCTGTAAAAATTCCGTCGAATAGGATCACAAATAATAGTTTTTAAAAATTCTTTAGCTTAAATACGAGAATTATACGTCCTCAGGCTGATTATCGACTGCGGTCAAAATGTCCTGAAACATCAACAATACCATTATGTACAGTCAAAAAATATCCCCCAATGCCCCTTAAACATTGGGAGGATATCGAACACTGATTTACAGTAACGTTGATTTACATATCATCAGCCTTGATTGTTTTTTGACATCAACTTCAGACCGCCGAAAAACCTTCCGTTTGCCATCTCCAGCAAGCCTTTGACGAGATTAGGTTTCAATCCTCCTGTAATTTGCAGGCTCCTCAAAGGGCTTCCGGCGCTCGACTCGATCATCATCCTGAACTCCGGCGTGCCGGGTTTAGCACCCCTGGATATATATTTTTTGAGTGCGAAGTAAAATGCCTTCATAACGAACGAATGCTCTTTCATGTCCATGATCGTATCGTTAAGAGTATATTCACCCTTCTTAGCTACACGAGGAGTAAATTTTCTGCCCAGCATCCTTTCCCATTCTTCCTGCGAGGGCGCCCCGACAGGGTTTTCATACCAGCTTCCGGGCTGCCATTCCGGTATTTTTATACTTATCCCTGTCTTCTCAATCGTTCCGGCAGTTATCAACGAGTCGGGATTTCCTCCGACGAGTATCGTATATGTACCGGACGGGACCTTCCATCCGTCATCCCAAACCGCAAAGCACCTTTCATCCAGTACGAAGCTCACTTCAACGCTCTCGACGGGCTGCAGCTTTACTTTTGTGAATCTCTTCAGCTCACGCAGCGGGCGATATATACCATCCTGCGGCGGACAGACATAAAGCTGTACCACCTCGGCTCCCTCGCAGTCTCCGGCATTGGTCACCGTAACGCTGACCCGTTCACCTTCAATATTTGCATTACTGTACTCGAATCGGGTATAACTGAGCCCGTATCCAAACCTCCACCGCGGTTCTACATTTGCTTTATCATAGTAACGATAGCCGACATATAATCCTTCTCTGTACTGCGCGTCCTGCGGTCCATAATATCCCGATGACGGGCAGTCCTTGTACTCTTTAGGCCAGGTCTCGGCAAGTTTTCCTGACGGATTTGCCTTTCCGTACAGGAGGTTTTTCACAGCCTCGCCGCCGGCCTGACCCGGCAGCCCCATATACAAAACAGCCTTTACCTTGTCAACCCAAGGTGTTTCAACTGGCGCTCCGCAGAACAGTACAACGACCGTATTTGGATTCTTAGCTGCACTATCCTCAATTAGCTTTATATGCTCAGGGGGCATTGTCATGTTGTCGCGGTCGAACCCTTCGCTCTCATAATCCGGTGTCAGTCCTGCAAAAACGATAACGACATCGGCCTCTTCAACGCTTGCTGTTCCCGTTAATACGTCTGCAGGGTTTACAAGCCTTATTGGATTGATGTGACTTGAGCCCGTTCCCTGGTAACGCATCTCCCCGGCCATATCACCGACGATTGCGATCTTCTGGCCTTCTTTGACCGGCAGGATATTATCATCATTTTTTAGCAGCACCGCACTTTGCTCGGCAGCAATGCGGGCAAGTTCGTGGTGGGCGTCATAATCACAAGTCGCTTTTTCTTTCAACGCTTCCCGGGCATCCATTACCATTTTCAGAACCCGCCCGACACTGCGATCGATATCTTTCTCATCGAGTTCTCCGCGTGCGACCGCGTCCATGACCTCTTTCTTCATATAACCGCTGCCGCCGGGCATGTTCAAATCGCAACCGGCTCTGAAGGCAGCGACTCGGTCGTTCATTGCGCCCCAGTCCGTCATGACCAGCCCGTCAAATCCCCACTCTTCCCTCAAGATCCTTGTGAGGAGCTCCTCGTTGTCGCTGCAGTAAACACCGTTGATTTTATTATAGGCGCACATGACTGTCTTGGGTTTTCCCTCACGCACGGCGATTTCAAATGCGGTCAGATAAATCTCCCTTAAAGTCCTCTCGTCAATCACGGAGTCCGAGGTGAAACGCCTGTATTCCTGGCTGTTGCAGGCAAAGTGCTTCAGACAGGCACCTATTCCGTTTTTCTGTACACCCTTGACAAAGCTTGCGGTAAGTTTGCCGGCAAGATACGGGTCCTCGGAAAAGTACTCAAAGTTCCTTCCGCATAACGGGTTCCTCTTGATGTTTAAACCCGGTCCCAGGAGTACCCCAACTCCCTGGTCTGCCGCTTCCTCGGCGATAGCGGCGCCGATTTTACCGAGAAGATCCTCATCCCAGCTGCAGGCAGTAGAAACTGCCGTAGGGAAACATGTCGCGGTTCGCGACCTGTGTACACCGAGATGATCTCCCCCTTCCTCCTGCTTGCGCAGGCCATGCGGCCCATCGCACATAAACATGGACGGTATGCCGTGTTCCGGATGATCCTTCGTCTCCCAGAAGTTTTTCCCTTCGCAAAGGTCGATCTTTTCTTCAAGTGTCAGGTTTAATGCTGTTTGCGTTGGATTCGCCATAACATCACACCCAATCTTATTTTTCTCTCTTAATAATAACAGGAATTTTCTCAAATATCCAGATGGAGACCAAGGGGACCAGACCAAGGGGACGGTTCTCTTGGCTTGATTTCAGCCAAGAGAACCGTCCCCTTGGTCGCCCGAAGGTATTTCCACTTAGATCTCAAATATCGTAGCCAACCACCCTGCCTCTTTCGCTTCATTTGCCGAAGCTGGATCACTGTCATCCACTTTGTCTCCTGTCAATATGGCTTCGAGTTCATCATCGGTCCTTGTTGTTACCATGCTTGGCCTCGATTCAACATTTGCTTGCAGGCCCAGGATCTTAAGACTCCCGATATGGTGGCAAACCCTATATTTGTACCTACAGCCATCAATGTAACATCGTCCGCTACGATCTCAATTTATCCTACATCGCCCTCAATAACGACATTATCGAAGCCGTCGGCTACATAGATTATATACTACTCAGAGCGGAATCGCACTTATGATAGAACTTAAAATCCGGCATACCGAAAGACGGCGCATATGCCCAGTATCATAACACGCGAACCTTTGAGGCATCCATGCTTGCAGCGGCCGATACGTTATGATAATATCTTATAGTACTTCTATAACGGTCTGCCTATATCGCTGCACAGGCAGAGTCTGATTGAAATAACTTTTCGCAAGACATTGAGGTCAATAATGAGAAAAGCCTGGTTGCATTTCAAAACTATAACTAAACACCGCCACAAAGTGATACAGCATTGCTTCAAGGCAGGAATTCCCCTGCAGGGTCTTCTTCATGACTTGTCAAAGTATAGCCCTGCCGAGTTTTTCGTCGGTGCGAAATTTTATCAGGGAAACAGGAGCCCGAATGAAGGTGAGCGTGAAACTTACGGCTTTTCGTCGGCATGGATGCACCACAAAGGGCGAAACAAGCATCACTATGAATACTGGACTGATTATAGCCCCGTTACGCGTGTCATCAGCCCCGTTAAAATGCCCTTCAATTATGTCGTTGAAATGTTTTGCGACAGGGTGGCCGCAAGCAAAATATACTTGAAAGATAAATATAACGACCGCAGTCCTCTTGAGTATTTCCTCAAGTCTAAAGACAGGCGCATCATCCATCCAGAAACCTCCCGTGAGATAGAGGATCTGCTTACGATGCTTGCAGAACGCGGGGAAGAATACACATTCGCGTACATAAGAAATCTTGTGAAAAGCGGCAAGGAAAAGAAAATGCAGTCCAGCAAAACATAACTGTCCGCAGCGCATGATCCTGTAACATACATATACATACATATCTATATAAGCATATGACTACTGCACACTGTGTGCAGTCCCTTCACCACCGAGACAAACTAATAGCATGGGCGTCACAACAGGAGTTTCAGTTAATAGAACCTGAACTTCCTGATATGACGCCCTTATAGTTTTTCTTCATATTTGTTCATAAATGAACGATACCCAGTACTTCTAAAATAAATAGTTATACGGGTCTCCGGAACGGACAAACCGGACAGGAATATCGGGACCGACCAGCTCCTTTATCCAATTCACAGCGTACTTCATACCCAACTCCTCCATACTGAAGTGGCCGACGTGAAGAATCGCCTTGTGTTTTCCGAGCTGCGCCGCATCACGGGCGTATGAGGTGACTGTCCAGTCGATGAGTTCGCCGGGTATCAGTACATCGACGGTGTTCAGCAAGTTTGTCGCGTTTTGCTCCGGGACGGTCGGATAGGCGTGCCCGCCAAAGGCCACCGTGGAAACTTCCGCGTCAACGTTGCCGATCACCCGTACGCCGTTCAGCTCCATCTTCTCCCTCAAAAATCTTGCAAGCTCACGTACCGTGGTCTTCGGGAGTCTGAAAAACCGCGGTCTGTCCGGATCATTTACGAGGTATTCCTCCCACCCAAGTTCCTTCATGACACCGAGAAAGATCCCGTCCGGCCTGTGGGCATGGATATGGTCATGGTCACGCCATATGGCGATGCCATTCTCATCAATAAACCTGCGCTTTTCATCATATACTTCATTTTTGCCCTCAAGCCAATCCGTCTTGTCCATATGCGTGTAGAAAGTCGGCTCATGGCAAATTATCAGGTTGTACCCAAGTTCCGCCGTCTTGCGTATGACATCGACCGACGCCATGCATGTGGTCACTATACCCTTACATTCATCGAGGGGATCGCCGCATTTGAACCCGTCGCACGTCACCGGCAGGTCGATTTTGGGGTGGTAAGCCAGGATGGCATCAATAACCTGCTGAATAGTCACTTTCTCGTCACCTCTTGATCAAAGCATGCTTTACTAAAAAGCCAGTTCAATAGATCGCTGACTAACGGCAATCATAGGGCGTATCACCCTATGTATTATACATTAAGCGATACGCCCACAAAAATCATTAATTGCCTGCTTTTGCATTCAGTTCGTCGATTACCGGCCGGATAATGGGCATTTTCTCGTTGACCCATGCCTTCCAGTTTTCTTCAAGATTGCCATCCTTGACAACGAGCTGAGCGTACTCTTCTGCGTAGTTGAGGCTCGCCAGGTTCAATGCGGTGGAGCTGTGGAAGTATGCAGTCCAGTCCACATCGGGCATCGTCTTGTCATCGCCAAGTTTTTCCCTCAGTACGTACATGGACTTGACCTTGTCCCTGTACTCCTTCTTGAATCCAGGGTTGATGAACTGGAAGTCGTCGCTCAGAACGAACATGTTACCATAGACCGGATGTATCGTCTTATACTTTTCGGTTGCCGGGATATCCAGCAGGCTTACTATTTCACCCGATTCGTCGCGTTTCCAGTCGACATCTTCAAAGCCTAGGCGGACAAGGAGCTGTCCTTCTTCTGTGCAGGAATAATCGAACATGTCGAGGATCCTCTCGAGCTTTGCATCTTCAATGTCCGGTGAGAATATCGTGGAAGTCCAGTAGTTCAAAACAGGCGGACAGTGGTACTTCCCGTCATTGCCGGTCACTACGGCGGCATGTATCGCATCGTCATACTCAAGGCCGAGGTTGTCTCTCATGTTTTGCTCGATACGGGTCATCCATGCGGCCATTCCCTCTCCTATGAACATGCCTGAAGTACCTGTTACATAGAGTGCCGCCCTGTCATCCGGGTCCTGGATCGTATAGAACTCGGGGTGTAACAGACCCTCGTCATAGAAGGCTTTATATACCTTCAGGCCTTCCAGCGTATCATTGCTGGCCGGTCCCCACTGGTATGAGCCGTCATCGCCCTTGTAGAAAACGTTGGACAGGGAGTATGTGCTGTTGAACTGGACCAGGAAGGAAGCAAAGCCGGAACTTACGACCAGCGGATAGAAGTTGCTCCCCACATTGCCGGGATCATTCTTTTTCATAAGGCGGGCGAGTTCAAGAAGTTCGTTTGTTGTGTAGGAGTCCTTGATCTCAAACCCTACCGCTTCTGCCCAGTCCTTCCGGAAATACACGGAAATATGAGGAGAGAGCTTCTGCGCAGGCCTGTTGACAGAGAAAATCGGCTTGCACAGAAAGTACGTTCCCCCAAGTTCCTCTTCCACCGCTTCGTTTATCGGGGCATCGGAATAGGACTTCGCCAGGTTCGGCCAGCGCGACTTCCAGTCGTCGGGCAGCTTCCTGACAAGCCCCTGATCCGCATATGTGACCGCTTCACCGTGCAAATAGTTCCATGTGGCCATATCGGTCAGGTCACCCGAGTTGATCCAGATGCGCAGACGCTCGGCCCAGATGTCCCAGGTCAGAGAAGTGATGTCCCACTCGATGTTGTAGGTTTCAGCCCACCACTTCGCAAGCTCGTCGCCGTAGTTGTAGTCCACGGTGTCGTTGACCTGGATGGATGCGAAAGAGATCACCATTTTTTCGCTGTAGTCCTTTACCGCTTCTTTGCCATCCTGCTTATCATCGCTTACGGTGCCGGTCTTCTTGCCCGGATCGTCCGTCTTCTTTGATTCGTCGGAGCCGCAGGCTGCCAGCGTGAACAGCAAGATCAGTGCAAAGAAAAGCGCCAGTACGCGTTTTGCGATTTTCATTACGCAACCTCCTTAATATGTTTTTACTTGCTTTTTCCCTTTCCGCCAAAAGAATCAACTATGCTTTTATAGCCCCGATCATAACACCTTTTGCAAAGTGCTTCTGAAGGAACGGAAAGACACACATGATGGGAAGCATCGTCGCCAGGACCGCAGCCATCTTTATACCGTTAGTGAACGCCGTTTCACCGACATCCACAGTGCTGCTGGCCGCATCCAATACAGCGGCATCCATCACGATGCTTCGCAGGACGAGCTGAAGCGGTGCCATGCCCTTGTCCCTGATGAAGATCATGGCATAGAACCATTCGTTCCACCTGTCCACCGAATAAAAAAGAGTGATTGTTGCAATGATCGGCGCGGACAGCGGGAGCACGATCCTGAAAAGGATCGTCCATTCCCCGGCACCGTCGAGCCTTGCCGACTCCATAAGCGATTCGGGCAGGGTCTTGAAGTAGTTCATCATGATGATCATATAAAAGGTGTTGATACCATAGCTGAATACTACCGACCATATTTTGTTCGTCAGATTGAGCTTCTTTACCACCAGGTATAGAGGAATGATCCCTCCGTTGAAGAGCATGGTGAACAGGATAAGCGTGAACAGGATCTTCTTTCCGGGAAAGTACCTGCGGCTCAGGGCATAAGCCATGCTGGTCGTCAGGAAAAGGTTAAGGGGGACTCCCAGACCCACGATCGTCAGGGTCGTCCTGTATCCTCCCCATATCCTCCCGTCTTTGATGAGGGCCCTGTACGAATCAAGCGTCGGGGACTTGGGGAACAGGAGCAGCGGGGTTTCAAGGTATTCCTTTTGAGTGGTGAACGACACCACGATCACATTGATAAACGGAATTGCTATGATCAACATCCACAAGGTGAGGACCACCAAGAGGAACACGTCAAGCAGTTCAAAACGGTTTGTAAGCGCTCTGCGTCTCATATGTACCTCCTTAACCGAACAGGCCGGATCCGCCCATGAGTTTTGCGCCCCGATCCGCCAGGAACAGCAGCACCATGTTTATCACCGACTTAAAAAGACTTACCGCCATGGAGAAAGAGAAGTCGGTAACCGACTGGAAAGTTACACGGTATATGTACATATCCAAAGTCTCCGACACGGCTTTCACGGCGGCATTGCTGAGGTTGAACACCTGGTCGAAGCCCGCAGTCATTATGTTGCCCGTCGCAAGTATGAACATGACGACTATCGTCGGCATTATACTCGGAAGAGTTATGTGGATTATCCGCTGCAAGCGGGTCGCGCCGTCTATTTCCGCCGCTTCATACTGTTCCACGTCGATTCCCGATATCGCCGCCATATAAACGATCGCGCTCCATCCGGAGGCTTTCCATATCTCAGATATGTAGAGGAGGGGCTGGAAAAACCTCTGGTTCCCGAGAAAGTTGACGGTTCCCACACCCAGCAGGTTAAGTATGCTGTTGACCAGGCCGTCATAAGAAAGCACGTTGGTGATTATGCTCGCAACGATGACCCACGACAGGAAATGTGGAAACGTGAACACGGTTTGCATGACTTTTTTGTACTTTCCGACCCTCAGCTCGTTTATCATCAGTGAAAGAAGGACCGGAAACGGAAAGCAAAACAACAGCCTTCCGGCGTTTATTATGAGTGTGCGTCTTATCGAAGCCCAAAATGCCGTATCCCGAAACACATGCTTATAGTTTGCGAACCCTACCCACGGACTTGCCCAGATACCCAGGTTTGCCTTATATTGCTTGAACGCGAGGGAGAGTCCTCCCATCGGGATATAGCAGAATACAAAGTACCAGACCAAACCGGGAATCAGAAGGGCATATATGGCTCTGTGCCTCCATATCTCCCTGCCCAGGTTCTTCAACCTGGATTTTATGGAAGTTTTTCCGTCCGAACGCTCCAAAAACGTCACTCCCCGCAAATCGAATCGGTTGTTTAGTCGAGTATAGCAAGTGCGGACGGAATCAGAAAGGGATAAACTTGGGCTGTTATATGAATATCCTCGGGTTTCGGATCACTTGCTGGACAATATGCTCAGCCGGGATATATACTTTATTAATAACAGGATCAGGTCAAGGCTGCGGAAGCGACGAAGGAGCATAACTATGAAATGCTGGCGTGTCCAATCTCTCAGAGTGAGAATATCGCTCGGGATCGTATGTTCTGTTTTTTTCCTGGTTTCTACTGTCGCCGTCTTCTATTACGGTTTTTACGAGTCGATGAGTGAGCAGCTGGATTCGACATATAAGGCTTACACGGTGGAAATCGGTGAGCAGCTGCTTTCCAACATGGAGGATATCGAAGACGTGGTGCGCACTCTCTCCTATAACCAGAACGTCCAGTCGTTCCTCTTTTCGCCCGACCCCATTGAGTGTATATGGTCAAAACCGCATACTGCCGAGATGATGCAGATGATATGCAAAAACAAGGTGATCCAAAACATTTACATAAGGACGCATGCCGGCAGGGCAAGGCACTTCAACTATGACTCAAGGGCACCGCTCAGCGAAGCGCTTGACAGACTTGCCGAAACTGGGGACATTTACAACTTTGAGCCTGTATACATGACCGTCGGTGAAGAGTTTAAAGACAGTTTCCCTTCGTCGTTTATATATATTGCGCCGATATATAACACCCTGCCTTATACGAATATGGCAACAAGGACCAACTCGGGAGTCTGTGCCATACTGTGCGACATGTCGAATATCATCAACCTGACCGGACAAAGCAAGTTCTATTCCGGCGGCGCCGCCGCGATGGTCTATAACGGCGAGATCGTGTCATCCAGCCGCTCTCTGAGCAGCGAGGAAGCAAGGGAGCTCGTGGAGAAGCGCAGCGAGTACAGGATCACCAGGATAAGCGGAAGCAAGTTTCTGATAAACTCAGTCAAATTGCGAGACGACGGCTGGTATTTCTCATATATGATACCCGAGAGCATCGTTTTGAGGCATTCTTACAAGACCCGGGCAATAGGGTTTACGGTAACCGTATTGTGCAGCATCTTTATTATTATCTATCTGCAGGTGATACTGGGATCGGTAGGAAAGGCGACGAACCACATAATAAGCGAGATAAACCGCCTAGATGCAAGCGACCCGTCGCAGCGCATAAGAGTGAGGGGGCCTTCGGAATTTCAAACCATTTCCCGCGAGATCAATAAAATGCTGGAACGTATACAGGACCACTACAGTTCGGAAAAAGAGCTCAGGGACAAGGTTTACAACGCGCTGCTGGCGCAGAGCATCGCCGAAATGGCAGTATACAGGAACCGGATAAACCCCCATTTCCTGTTCAATACGCTCGAATGCATCCGCAGCATGGCCTCGGCATATGATGCCGAGCCAATTGAAGAAATCGTGTGTTCCCTGTCCGAACTGTTCAGATACTCGCTTTACTCGGGTACGGTCGTGCTTCTGAAAGATGAGCTTGCCCACGTGAAAAACTATGTTTCCGTAATGCAGCAGAGGTATCCAGACAGCGTATACTTAAGGATCCGGACCACCGAAAAGGCGGAAAATGAAACCACACTGTCAATGGTATTGCAGCCCCTCGTCGAGAACTCGATCAAACACGGCATAAAAAAGAAAAGCCCCCTGATCATACAAATCAGGGGAGATGTGACTCCTGACGGCAAACTGGAAATAACCATCGCAGACAACGGCCCGGGTATCCCCGGGGAAAAGCTGAAGGATATACGTCAGCTGCTTGGCAACTGGAGAGCGATGGAAAATACCGATCCGCAAAACCACGTCGGCCTGGAGAACATATACAGAAGGCTGAAACTGCTGGCAGGGGATGAGTGCGAGTTCGATATCGATTCCGTCGAGGGCTATTATACTGTTGTCAGGTTCAAGATCCCCAGCAACATAGCCAAAAACAGCATATATGATTTCAATCTGAAACCGACGTTCCCGGCAGAATGATGTCCGGGAAGTCGCCTCTTTCGACTTTCCGGTATTCGTCCGGCGTTTTTCCGAAATAGCGTTTGAACTGCTTCCCGAAATAGCTCGTATCGGTAAAACCTATCGCCGCGGAAACCTGTTTGACTGAATATTCACGGTTATGCAACAGTGCGGCAGCATAGTTCATCCTGGTCCTGGTGATAAATGTGTTGATGGTATGCTGGGTGTTCTTCTTGAATAATTCGCATAAATAGCTTTCGTTGAGATAGTGT
>ENA-UPSA01001015-UPSA01001015.1-bioreactor-metagenome-genome-assembly--contig:-NODE-1015-length-32595-cov-187.742317_pt1 | contig 32595 bp, 34 predicted proteins | sample MGYA00238183_ERZ773288 | MGnify/ENA primary metagenome ERZ773288 (study PRJEB29028, sample SAMN07631243) | bioreactor metagenome | isolation source: Switchgrass digestor | place: USA: Dartmouth... | reverse complement strand
CTACAGGACTTTCACCTGTTAGCATTTGCCAGCTTCGCTGGACGCACACATCAATGTTACGCACTCCACGTGGCTCGAGTTGATGGAATTGATGTCTGCGGGCAATTTTAGAAACCATCTGTACGTGGGAACATGTCAATGGGTTTTTTAGGTCTTTTTTGAAAAACCGTCGTTCGTGGAAACATATCAATGTCATTTTAATTAGCTGCTTTAGAGATTTACCACCAGTAACCCTTATGATTTAGTTTCTTTGCCTCGGCATCTTTTTCATGCTCGCGTTTTCCGAAAAATTCGTCCTCTCTGGCAACAGTAGGGTCATACCAGTCGGCTTTGGCCTTCGCCCATTCGATCCATTTAGCTGTTTTTTCATCAAGTTCTCCAGACGCTTCAACAACGGCGATATATCGCCTGATTTTGCAAGCAGTATCGTAATCTTCTGCAAGGTTTGTCAGAGCGAGTGTTCTGTCAATTTCAGCATTATAACGTTTCCGGAATTCTTCTTTACGGCGTTCCTCCTCCTGGCGTTTTCGCTCTGCTTCCTCCCGAGCCTCACGAGCTTTTCTTATTTCTTCCGCTGCTTCGTAGATTTCGATCATGATATCGCCGAGACGATCTTCCAGAACATACGATTTGCAGTCACGAAAGCTTTTCTGGCCATTTACTGTCAGAGTTAGCCTTCCATTGAAAATGTGGTCATATTTACGGATTTGAGGTTTGGAAGCCCACGAGTAACGTTTACGCTCCTCTTCATATTTTAGAAGCTGCATGTTTTCTTCTTTGGTAGGAATATGTTTGACCTCATCTTTTGACTCTGAAAAAGCAAGCGGGACTGTTTCTCCATTAACAACAAAGCTAAGACTATCTGTCAAGGAACAACCCAGTGGTTCCATCGCTTTGATTAACGCGTCAATAATTCGACATGCTCGAGGTAACGACTCATCCGAAATAGAATCCGCTAAAAATGGAACAGATTCTGCGTTTCTTCTATTCCAGACTCTGTTATCACTATTTTTATGCTTTTTCCATTCTGCCACAACCTTGCGATGTGCAATAATCTTGGGGTGCATTCGCTCTCCCTCGTCCGGAAGCAAAATCTGGGTAGCTACAGCAAAAATGACGGAGCGGTCTTCCTCGTTTAAAAAAGCAAGCGATTCTTCCTCCTCAACCGCTTGATTGGTCGAACCCGTCCGTATACCTGTTTTTCTTGAAGGCTTGTCACTTTTGGGTAGAGGAATTACGCTAACCGGCTTTCCGGCACGAAGCTTTGCCCAATAACCAGCGGGTGGAGTTGGTATATCTAATGCCTTGCAGACTTTATGTATAGCGACGTCGGAAACCTTATACCGCTTCGCAACTTCTGTTACAGGTTTTTCCCATACTTCTTTATATAGTGTTTCCCGATCGTAAACATTATAAGTCTGTCCGTACTGTGTGTATGTTTCAGGCTCATTTACCACCTGATCAGACGAGTCCACATGTTCTTCCGATACAGTGCTTGTCCTTGTTTCTTCAGCAGAAAGAGCAACTGTGGTTTTTACTGGCTTATCGTCAACAGAGGTTTCAAAAGCAGCCTGATTCTCAGTATACCGTGTTTCTTTTACACTTTCCTTGGACGGTAGTTTGACATTCTTATTCTTTGTCGGGGTACGCGGAACAGTTCTATAAATAGGGATCTCTTCATCAACAGGCTCTGGCAATTCAGGCTTCATGACAGGCTTTCCATAACTGAGTTGTGTCCAATATCCAGATGGAGGAACTGGTATGGCCGCCTGTTTTATCTGTTTCATAAGCTGGGAATAGGGAATATCATATTTTTTTGCCAATCCTGCGACAGAAATCTTCCAAATCTCATCGTACAACTGTTGGCGTGTAAGTTTAATTACAGGGTCTTCCGGCATAACTGTTTCCTCCTTTCTTACCGTGGATTCTGACAACAAAATGGATGTTGCTGTATCTTGGGATATTGGGGGCGGGACTTCTTGCTTAGTAGCTGCCTGTGGTATTTCAATTGCTTGGCTTTCCATCGGGTTCAATTCCGTCACGTTCTCTATATTCTCCCCTTGGGACGCTCTCCCAATAAGGGCATTAAATTGTTTTATCCCTCCTATTCCTCTTTTTCGCTTAATAGAAAAAGCAGGTCACGTTTCATCTCTTCGAATTGAGTGATAATGGTATTTAAGTTTTTCTCGATATTTTGAACTTGAACTTCATTAATCCGACCGTGGTTATAAGCTATCAGACGTTCCGGGACGATGGTATATGTCCAGCTATCTCTATAACGATCTTCATTATGTACAGCAAAACCGATTGGTAGCAGATTGTTTCTCATACCGAGCGTTAGCATATTAGGAGAGATTCCAAGATAATCAGCTGCGACTTTGATCGTAATCTTTTGCATACCTCTAATATCTTCATCCGTATATTTGGCCATACGTTTCACCTCCTTCATCCGTGTTGTTCAAGGGAACATATCAACCCCTTTTATTTTAAGTTCCAGTTTTTTTTATATGGAATTGAGTTCACCAATCCTATAGAAGTCTCAGATTGTCCTACTAGTAGGTAGGCTTTTCCTTCTCGATATATTAGTGTTCCGAACTCTTGCTTCTTTTCTTCTTCAGTTAGTTCTATCTTAGGAGCATATGTTATTTCTATATCATTAAATCTATATAAACTCTTCCATTTTCCTAAATTAATATTACCTGTATTTACAATTGATTCTAGAATCTGCTCTGCATCCTGCAAAACGATCTCATAGTTATAATCATATAAAAGGCGTATAGTATCCAATACTTCATTATTACTGTTAGTAAAAGTCTGGTTGAAAGCAATGGTAATCTGAAATGTTTTATTCTCCATTATATGATAAATTTTAAGTGCAATGATCGGTAGTGCTTTTAAACGTTCTTTATCAAAATGCCATCCTTTATATATGTTTTTTACATCTTTCAAAACGAATAAATTTGAAATATCACAATTAAAACCATCATTATCTAAGTGTTCAATAACATAGCCCGAATCATATAGCTTTTTTCTAATATCCTCACCGAAATAATAATCAAATACTATTTGATGAAGATACTTTTTATATTTATTTGAGTAAGGATATTTATAATTCTTGATGGCTTCAGAATTATCAGGTATGCGAAACTTAGCATTTTTAATTATTTCAAACAATTCCTCAGTATAATTAGTAAACGCTAATTTATTTAGTCCATCTATATTTATAGCTATTTGATTATTATGAACACTCAGTGATACTTTGTTATCAATATCTAACCTATCAATGCTTATTTCTGACATTTAACCACTCCTCTTAAAACTTCGGCCTCCATACCATAACATCATACAAAGGTTTAAGAATCGACATATACTTTACAACCTCATTACTGATTGACTCAATATCAAGCAAAACTTCGTCATCAGCCGGATAAAATTTTCTTAAAAATGATTCACAGCCATTAGCATCATATTTTTTGAGGAAATCACAAAATTTCTCTGGATTATCATTATCTATATCAAAGATGTGGTGTTCACCGGTTTCTTCATTATATATCTCCCATGTCATGCTATATCCTTGCAACTTAGAAATTTCTTTTGTAATTTTCGGTTTTAGCTGTTGTATTTTCTCCTGCACATATGCTCTATCAATAGCATCATGTCTGACTGCCAGAAATAAATTTATCTCAAAGCCAGATGGAGTAATACAGAATTGTAAACACCCATGCTTCTGGAATCCCTTTATTTCATCCTTTTCATTGCTATCCAGATATTGATTCAATATGTCCACTTCTTTTTTTGATTTCCCGTACCGTATACCAAGCCAGCCAACTTTACCTTTGTTATATACGCATGGATTAATAAGAGATGTAATGTGATTAGGATTCCAATGACAATATAAATTGAGTTTTTGAATTCTGGGATAAATTATTTTGTGGATTGCTAATAATTTATCCTGTACAATTTTTCTCCTCGCTCTGATATCCATATCATCTCTTTGGACATTTCTATCAAAGAAAGTTTCGTAATCTTCAAAGGTAAAATAATAGTTATCTATTTCATAATCATCAGGATCCATAGCATCACCTTGATGTATGTATCCCTGTAGCGCTTTTCTAAGCTTCTTCTGAGCCTGTTTCAGAGCATCAATTTCACTCTGGTTATCTCTATAATACTTAATTATGTCTTCTGTAACTGTCGTAGAATGGAAGTCACAATACTTAAAAAATCGTTCTATTTCACTTAGTTTCTCGCCATCAACTTCTTCAATACTGTCGAATTCAATATTCTTTGAAAATCCTCCTTCAGTAAAATTGGAAGATCCAAATATAATCCTGTTTTTTATTCCTTTAAGCAAATAGACTTTTGAATGAAATGTATGATTCAAGAAGATTTTCACTTGGGCAATTTTGCATAGTTCCACTAATAATTCATGGGGCTTATCTTGTGAAAACTCATTTGAAATATATAAATGGACATTTTCCTTCTTCAGTGAATTTTTACTAATGATATCATTTAGTATACGAAGTCCTTCTCTTGATAAGAAAGCTGTGCCAATATATATTTCCTTAACTTTGCTCATGCAGAGTAATTCTTCTAGATTAATTTTATTGGCATTTTTGCTCCAATAATACATTTTCCCACCCCATTTATCAGCTCAACTGTATTTGTTATAATTTTAATCACAATCCATATACTAACAATTATATTATACATGACAACATTATACAAACATAAAAGAAAGACCGCTAATCAAGGTTTTAAACCTCAGCCGGCGGTCATATATATTTTACACTTCTACATCAATCTCAACACTTGATTTAAATTCTATAATCAGCTTCTCATCATATATTGTTATTTTCTCAATAAGTCGCCTGACCAGCTGTTCATCATATTCCTGTAGTTCAACAGACTGTTCGTGTAAAAACTCCATCATTTCCTTTATGCGCTCCCGCTTGCCTTCACGCTCTGCATTCTCGGTCAGTATATTTTGCTTGAGTTCGCGCAGACGGTAAATTTCATCCGCCACTTTTTGATAGTCTGCTTTTGCATTTACCAGTCGGAGAAGCTCTTGCTGCAGCTCGTTTAGCCTGCATTCTATCTCCTGAGTAGTCTGGTCATTATCCTCACCTAAAACGGTTTCAATGTTTTCTCTCAAAATAGGGAGGAAAGTATTTTTACTGCCCAGCACCTCATTGATTGCTTTTACTACAGCCTCTTGCAATGTAGTCTCATTAATAGTCCGTGAGGAACAATCAGAGCCTCTTTCCTCAAGGCGGCTGACACATCTCCAAACGATGGATTTGCATCCTCTGTTGTTCCAATGCACACGACGGTAAATATCTCCGCACTCTCCGCAATACACGATACTGGACAATGCGTACTTGCTGCTATAGATTCGTCTTTTGCCACTTTTCCCGACCTGCAAATTAGCCCTACGCACCATCTCCTCCTGCACTTGCATGAAAATTTCACGCGGGATAATCGGTTCATGGCTGTTTTCAACATAATACTGAGGAACAATTCCGTTGTTTACAACTCGCTTCTTTGAGAGGAAGTCAACGGTATAAGTCTTTTGAAGCAGAGCATCCCCGATATACTTTTCATTTTGTAATATTTTCTTTAATGTCTCCGGGCGCCATTTTCGTTTGTTTGCAGCAGTTAGGATTCCATCTCCTTCAAGGCCACGCGCAATCTGCAATAGACTTGCACCCTCAAGGTATTCCCGGTAAATCCGCTTAACAACCTCTGCTTCTTCAGGAACAATAACAAGCCGCTTGTTCTCATCTTTCGTGTATCCCAGGAAACGATTGTGATTAACCTGAACCTCTCCTTGCTGGTATCGAAATTGGAATCCGAGCTTTACGTTCTGGCTCAAGGATTGACTTTCCTGCTGGGCGAGGGAAGCCATAATGGTCAACATGATCTCGCCCTTTGAATCCATGGAGTTTATGTTCTCTTTTTCGAAGAATACCGGGATGTTCTTATCTTTTAACTGTCTGATATACTTCAAGCAGTCCAGAGTATTTCGGGCAAACCGGCTGATGGACTTGGTGATGACCATGTCGATTTTGCCCTCCATACAGTCCTCAATCATTCGGTTAAATTCATCTCGCTTTTTAGTATTGGTTCCTGTTATCCCATCATCGGCATATATGCCTGCAAGCTCCCACTCGGAGTTACCTTTAATGTAGTTCGTATAATGCTCAACCTGGGCTTCATAACTCGTGGCCTGTTCCTCACTGTCAGTTGAGACACGACAGTAGGCAGCAACCCGCAGTTTAGGTCTATCTTCTGCTTTTACCGTGTTTCCAACGCGAGCACGAGCTGGTATTACGGTTATATTCTTAAGATTGCCCATCAGCTATCACCTCGCTTTCTATCAAACTATAGGCATATTCAGCTTGGGTAAAAGGGTCTTCATAAAGTGTTTCAGGGGAAGGCGCCGAGAAACGCATCCTCACGAATGGCTTTTTTGGTTCTACCTGCTCACGTATTCGTCCAAGCATCTGGGCTCTTTTTATCTTTTCGGCTTCAGCCTGCTTGAAGGTATCTTCGTCGATAATTGGTGGATAAAAGGCATCCCCAAGGTATCGCTTACAGGTCAGCATCTTTGCTATTGAAGAATGGCAGCGCTCAATGCCCGCTCGCCGGGCGGCATCCGACAGCGAGAGACCTGATAGATAAGCACGAAACAGTTCTTTTACCTGATTCGCAGACTTATCGTCTATGACTGCTATTCCATTTTTAATGATATAACCATAAGGTGTATGAGCCATCTATCTCACCAGCCTTTCCTTCAATGTAAGCCCACATTTTAGCTTGAATCCGAGTTCTTCCTGCGAATAAACGATGATGTTTTCTACATACCGACTGAATATAGCTTCATCAAAGCCATCAATCATGTCTGCTTTCGAAGCCCACTTAAGAAGTTGCTCAACTTCTGTTATAGCGGTCATACCACTATTCACGCTACGAGAAAGTGCTTTTTTCTTCTCCTTTAGCATAGCTGCTTCTGCTCGCAGTTCATTGCTTTGTTCACTGAACAGGGAGGAGGATAGGTACCCCTTGGTCAATAGATTTGTCAGTACCCGGCTTCGCTCCATATTTTCCTCCAGCTTTTGCTCAAGCTCCAGTATTTCAGTCAGGTTTTCTGAATAGTTAATAGACCGCAGGCTCTTTAATAAAGGCCTTAGAATAAACTCATGCCCGAAGATAAGCTTGTTGATCATCGCAATAAATGCTTGATGGATGTCATCCTCACGAATAAAACGCATTGAACACTTTGCAGTATCATGGATATGCTTTGAACAACACCAAGCAATATTTTTCCTTCCACCATAGGAATGAATCCTGCGTTTGAAGTGACTTCCACACTCCGAGCATATGATTTTGCCGGAAAAAGGATATCTCTTTTGATATTTACCGTTTCCTTTCTCTATTCCTTTCTCGTCACCACGCTGCCTTAGCAATTCATTTACAGCATCAAATTCCTCATGGCTGATAATTGCTTCATGGTTCCTGCGGATCATGATCTGGTCTTTTTCGCCGTTGTTACGATGCCGTTTGAAATGGTCATCCGTATATGTTTTTTGTAAGACGACATCCCCGGTATATTTTTCGTTCGATAGCATACCAAGGATGGTAGAAGCATTCCATAGCACAGCCTTTTTAGGTGTTATGCCATCAGCGTTCAAGTCATCAGCAATTTTCTGTGCTCCTTTGCCGGATAAAGCTTCGGAGAAAATTCGCCTTACGACAGCAGCCTGTTCTTCATTTACTGTCAATACGCCATCTTCATAATCATACCCATATGGTGGTGATGATAGCTTAAATGTCCCGTTTCGGAAACGACGCTGGATTGACCATTTATTATTCTGTGAGATAGAAATCGATTCGTTCTCAGCCAAACTACTTAAAATGGTCAACATCAATTCTCCGTCCATTGATTGGGTATTGATGTTTTCCTTCTCAAAAAAGAGGAACACCCCGAGGTCTGACAGCTTTCGAATCAGCTCCAGGCAATCTATCGTATTGCGGGCAAATCGGCTGATAGATTTGGTGACTATAAAGTCAATCCTTCTGTTTTCACAATCTTCTATTAATCGTTGAAGTTCTGAGCGATTTTCCTTGTTTGTACCTGTGACACCTTCGTCATAATAAATTCCGGCAAACTCCCAATCCGGATTTGATTTTATAAAAGATTCATAATGAGTTTTCTGTGCCTCCAAACTGATTAGCTGTTCATCGTTATCAGTCGAAACACGGGCATAAGCAGCAACTCGTAATTTCGGCTTGATTATTTTCGAATTTGGCTCAATTTTTCTTACCTTTTTCAACTTTTCACCCCCTGGGTATGTGACATATTACCTCTGAACCCCTGTATTATCAAGCAATTCAGGGCATTATCTCGACTCCAAAAGGCGAGAAAGATTGGCGATTTCGGCGGTCGATTTTTTCAAATTCCTCTTGTGTAATCAGGCCTGCATTAAGCATTTTTTGAAGCAGCTTCAGTGAGCGATAGTAATCATACTCGTGCTGGAGTCTCTCCTCTGTTACCGGTTTACGTTTTGCAGCAAATTGAGAAGTTGGGAGTTCTGTAATTTGCTTCACTTGCATATGGCATTACCTCCTGCCGATATGCGAAAAAACAGTGTGATTCGAACCCCATGAAAAAGGGCAAAAAAATAAAGCCCACAACTCGGAATGGTTACCGTAGCTGTGGGCTTATAAAATTTATCTCAGTTATATCTTATAAAACCATCAAAACCAGCCGCTTTGAGCTTTTTCAGCATTGATTCGGCATTTGCTTTGGATGAGAATGCGCCTACCTGAACACGGTAGTATTTCTTATCGTCACCTGTAGGCGTTTCTGGTTTCGATTTTTCCGCCAATTCAGCCTTAACTGCCGCACGGAAGGTATCCATACTTTCGCCGTGGCGTGGGAACCAATGCATCACATCGGAATGGTTTGATGCAATCCCTCTCTTGTATCCCTCACTGTGGCAGATGATGTCCTTCTCAGTAAGATTATAGAGTTTACAGAGATACACGCATAATTCTACCGCTTCAGAAAATACCTTGCGAAAATACGTCGCATCGGATAGATCATCTTCACAGATCTCAAAGCCGATATGGGTATCATTCGCTGCACCTCCGGCATGCCAGCCACGATGGTTCCATGGCAATGTCTGATAAGTTGCAATTGAACCATCTGCCAGCTTGCCTATAAAAGCATGCACACAAACCTGTCGACCATCGGGTTTGTCCTGATTCCAGTGATTGCCGTACTGGTTTTTACCCAACAGGCCATCATCGGGTGCAACATAGCGTTTTAGCCAAGGATTGTTTGCCCCAGTTGAATGAACCATTATACCTTTCGGCGTTATCGTCCTGCCTGCCTTGAAGCAGGCATTGTTGGTAAGGATTTGTTTTCTCAAATTCATCACTTATCACCTCAATAAAAAGCATCATTAAAGGTCTGCCGGATACAGGTGGTAGGTAAATTTCAGATCGCAATATGCGGTTGATGATGTGCCGTTGCTTCCCATGCGAATGTACAGACCGTATCCTGTAGGAACCCGAGCCTGCCGCATTTCAATTTGAACATGCTGAGATTCAGCACTGCTGTCTGTTCCGATTGGCGTACTTCGACAGATTCTTGTGAAATTCTGTTCGTCGTTTGAAATATACAGGTCTAGCTCCTTTTCGCTCGTATCCGATTGCCGGCAAAGGGTTATCAAATGGCAGTCATATCTAGTCGGTGAAAGCGTTCCACCTTGTCCTCCAATAACTACACTTCCAATAGGCAGTATCGTGTGTAAAGGCCCTCTGACACTATTGGTACCACCCGCACCAGAGACATTACCTGACAGAACGTATCTCACATGTGGGGCACGAGTAAAAGCAATGATGCTCGCTGCTGCAGTTGATGTCAGTGTCAAAGCCGTGGTCACATCCTCAGCTTTTTCAAGCAAAAACAGGCTCTCGCCGGGAGCAACAGTTGTATCGCCAACAGAGAACCTCTGACTTGTCCAATAAGCAGTACAAGATGGATGGGGGTCTGTCCCTGTGCCGTAGACAATGTTTGCATCATCTTGGACACCTCTAATGGCTTCCGCAAGTTTCTTAACGGTATTACGTAGATTTTCTTGTATAAGCACCTGGACATTGTTATCAGCCGGGCTACCCAAAGCTGTAACGAAATTATATGTTACCGGGCCAACTATGAGATTGTTGCCGTCTGCTATGTTTGAAAATGTTATGGCCGCTCTGCGACTTGCCATATCTGGGGCAGTAGCCGTTTCCACCGGGTGCCAATGATTGAGTAGAATCCCTGTTCTTTGGTATAGCGTATTTTGCATATCTCCAAGTAGATTGTAGGTATCACCGATCTGGGATGTGGCACTGTCTAAAAGATTGTGCGTTGTATTTAGTAGCGCATAGTTACTATTTAGTAGGTCGTAAATAAGATTCAGCAGGCTATTTATTTCATCAACATCGAGTGCTGCTAAGGCTGACAAAACCTGATTTAACCACTCCTGCGCGGGAGGCTCCGGTGGATCGACTATACCATCAGCAAGAGCTCCCTCAACGATAGTGAGTATTCGCACACTTTTCCCGACCACTTCACCTTGCACTACCCTTATCTCAAGCCGTCCTACACCAACAATCTCTGTATCGGCAGAGTTGGGAGACCATGTCAAAACACCATCAGAATAGCTTGTGACAACGGGATAAGCAATTCCATCTGGCCTTTTGTATATAGCGTTTAGGGCCGTACCTGGATATTCATCACCAAGCAGGCTTGAGACATCAAACTCAATTTTACGGTAATGATGCTCACCGCGCCGTCCGATAAACACTGTTGCAACTTTTGTTAAGTCAATCATGTTCCATCACCATCCGATGGTTGCTCCTCATCACGCCCGTGAAGCTGCTTAAGAACAGCTTTGAGCTTTTCTGGGATGGGTAGTCCAATGTGTCCTGCGTTTTCAAGGATAGAAATACCCTCATTGCTTAAATAGAAGAAAATTATCGCCGTTCGCAGGGCACCTCCGTTCTGACTTCCTAATACCTGAGTGTCTAAAATGTGAGCGATACCCACCAGCACAAAGATGAGTACCTTTTTAAAGATACCTTTTGCCCCAATTTCGCTTGACAGCTTTCTATCTATAATCGCGCAGATCACTCCAGTCAGGTAATCAATGGCGACAAAGGCGATAAGCGCGTATAGAAAGCCGTCCAGTCCACCCAGGAACCATCCAAGGAAGCCACCGATAACTGTGAGCGCAGTCTGAATCCAAGCCCATATCGTTTTCATGATCAATACCTCCAATCTAAATTTAAATATAGAAAAGCACTCCCATTTGTTGTGAGAATGCTTGTAAAAATAATGGTTTATAGAGTCAATAGCAAGTCATGAAGTTGGTTCATCACATCCGCTCTCGGACGTCCGGTTCCAATGGGCAGCCATGTTACAGGCGGGACATCAAAAGTCGATGAATTATCGAAACTGTTAATCATTGCTATAACCGATTCGATAGCCTTTCGAAGCTCAAGAATATGGAATGGCCAATTCTTGACAGTGGTCTTTCCAACAATGATTTCCTCGCTCCAGTTTATCGGTGTCAAGCAGTGGTAATTGCGCACTGTGTTCACGGCAGTTCTTAGTGTCTGAACATGTGCTGCTTTCACATGTGTCAGATTTGAGGTAATCTCCTCAAAAGCTGACGGCAGTATCATAAATGTACGGGTAACCTCCGAACTTGCTGACTCAATATCACTGTCTCGACATCTGAAGGTAACGGTATGGTTTCCGGTAGCCAGCGTTGCTGCTTGGTATATTGTTTTGACACCATTTCCAAGATAACCACTGACTGAGAAAAATTCAGGGTTGTCAACACTGTTGTGCCAATCTCCTGAGTCAATCCTTACTTCCACAATCTGCAGCTGACCATCCGGCTCGTTGCCCGTAGTGATCATAAAGCGCGGTGTAGTGTTATAAGTTGAACTTCCGGGCATCGGACAGCTGATTACCGGTGCTGCAGGCGGACTATTTTTCTTTACTGCATTGCTAAGCACATAGGCAGAAACTGCATCTAATGCATCCGTTACACCGATTCGGTACCGAGTATACATTCCGGCTATTGGAGTTGCATTTGTCTCGTAAGTCCCGGAGGTCGCGCTTGAAGTAACAATAGCCAAAGCCTCAAAAGGAGACCAGTTCGTACCATCCGTAGAGGTAGATCTCTGGATGACATATTGCTTTATGACACTGGTTCCCGGTACCGTCCCGCTCCATGAAAGCGTTACGGTGTTGATTTCATAAATGGTAGGGGAAGCGGTAAAGGATGAAGGCGGCAAAGGCAGTGTGTTTTTACGGACACTGCTGCTCGTTACCTTCCACTCGGAATAGAAGCTCTCACCGGCTGTTCCGCGAGTCCTTATCCGGAATCGGCGATAATTGCCACGTGTGGCAGGTGGGCTGACGCTCAAACTACCGCTTGTAGCAGATGTATTCACTGTAGTTAAAGCCATCCACTCGCCCCATGTGCTGTTATCGACCGAATCACTGTATTGTATTTCATAAGATGTAATGGCATTGCCCGCTCCGCTTGCTGCACCACTCCATAATAAGGTTACATTACCTTCCGCCACTGTGGCACTCACTGTACAAGAGGTTGGCGCTGCGCAGGCAGTAATATCGCAGTATATGCTGTTACTAATCTTCTCTGTTGAGAAAACATCGAGATTATCTATCGTCCAAATACCAAATTGAGTATATGTGCCTGGTGTTCGTGATACATCAGGAGTGTAACTGCCACTACTTGAAGCCAAGGTCATAGTGGTTAGAACATTCCATGAGCTCCATGTACTGTTATCCGTGGATGTCCTACTGGCAATCTGATATCCTTTGATGGCACTGGTTCCACCAGAGGCCCCGCTCCATGTCAGCGTAACGGTCTCGTTACTGTAATGTGAAGGTGAAGCAACTGCAGTGGTGGGTGGGTTTGGTAACGTATTTCTTCTTACAGAATTCGTTGATACCTTCCAGCCAGAATAATAGCTCGCTCCTGCCGCACCACGTGTCCGCACCTGGAATCTACGGTAATTTCCTCTTATGGAGGACGGTGAAGTTGCAACACTTCCGCTGGTGGCAGACGTAGAAACGACAGTAAGTGGTATCCACTCACCCCATGTAGCATTATCCGTCGATTCGCTATATTGGATTTCGTAACCGGTAATTGCATTATTTGTTCCACTTTTAGCTCCGCTCCATGACAGGGTGATACCACCTTCAGAGAGAGTGCTGCTTACTGAACAGGAGGTTGGCGCCCCACAGGCCGTCGTACGGCTTGCCCAGTTGATGGTCAATACAATCTTGCTTAAATCATCCCTACCTGTAAAGCCCATATAATTAACGGTGCTCGAGCCGCAATCAATAAACAAGCAGTTGCTGGCTCCGCTACCGATGGAGTCTATCAGGGCGGTGGAAATAGTAATATCTTTTGCACCTTGTCCAGCCGAAATAGTGTAATTATATCCAGTGGTTACCTTTACAGGCCTACTCGCAGATACATTTGTACTCGATCCAACAGCTGGAATTCCATATTGATTTCCAGCATAAAGCGTCATGGTTCTGGCAGAACCCCAATCACCTGCTGCCACGCGATTTAAGTGAAGGCTGGCCGATGTGGGATAATATCCGGCATAGGTATTCCTAATACTGGTGAGGTCAAAAACCATGACACCAACATTCTCATAGTTGTTAGCGGGTGTATATACTCCTTGTCTTACATTTGGGGTAACCCCTGGAATCCAACTCCCGTTTCTCCATGTACATGCGTTAATGGCTTGATAAGTTGCCATAAGAATTCACCTCACTCATATACCGCTGATACAAGGGAATTCACCAAGCCACATAGATTCGTATTCAGCCGTGTATCTGTGATATTGTTCGGAGCTATAGATGTTGCAGCTGCAGGCACTAAAACGTCTGCAATACAAAGCTCATATACATCAGTTGTCCTTGTCAGCGCCGGTGCAGTTGGTGTAACGGCAGGAGTTCCGGTAACAGCAGCCAGCTGAATACTCCGGTTAATCATGCTTAGTCGAACAACTATCCTGTCAATACGAGGATTGCTACCGTTTGCAGTAGCAAGTGGAATATTCAAGGCATCGGTATTTTCATACCGATAACCATTAATCCATGCACTTCCTGCCGCCACGCTCACCGCTAAACCGGTTCCGGGCGATACCTGCAGGTTTGTAGGAGTGGTATAAAAAATCCCATTGGAGACAAGGCTCCCAAAATACGCTGCAAAATCTGCCGCGTCATAGACCCTGTCTCCGTCAGATGAGTTAAAGAAACCGCTTTTCTCCATACATAAAATCCTCCCTTAGCTGGTTTTTGTGTACTCAATAATTACATAGCCCGTGAACGCTGTTCGATCGGTGCCAGGCTCAACAACGATATTGGTTTTATCCGCATAAAGGCCGATCTGAGATGCGAAGTTGTTATACCTTGCCAGGGGTAACGGAAGGAAAACCGTCCCGTTTGTCGCAAAGCCGGATAAACTGACTACAGTATCAAGGTTTGTAATACCATGAGCTACACTTTTTGGAGTAGTGTCCGTAAGCGTACCGAGATTTATTTCTTTGCGATATATAGACTTGCCGTCTATCCATTGCCTTCCTGTGTTTTGCTCCGTTGTGGAGTAATCAGTTAGCGCCGAAGCAATTTTATCGGCAGTAATCGTTCGATCCGCTATTTTTACTCCGGTGACCCCTCCGTCTGCAATTCTCGCACCTGATACAGGCGCATTGTAAACATTGTTGATACTTGCCGCAAAGGTGCTTCCTCGTACTGCGGCTGCAATATCTGTAAGATTACCAAGGGGAAAACTCAACCAGTTAGCCTGGCCGGATGGATTGTTAAACAGGAAAACCGATATTACATAAAACGTCATGGTGTTCCTGCTAATGAAAAAGCCCATAGCCCGCTGGTATCCATTTCCTGTGTTATCGCCATTATGCTTCACTAAAAAGACATGCCCATCATCACTAGGCTGGTCGCTGAACTTATTTCCGCTCCATGAGGTGAAATAAATGGTGTCTCCGGGAACCATATGGTGCATGGCATACTGCCCGATAGATATTGTTCCTTCACCTACATTTACCTCAAGAGCAGGAAGTTTACCGAATAGATTGTTAATTGTATCTGTAACGGTGTCTCCTTGAATCTTCGGATTTACATCCTCTAAGTCACCCAGAACTTCTACCACCTCGGATATTCCTGACGGGGCTTGCAGAGCTGTTTTAACCTGGCTCATATCAGAGTTGAGCTTCTGTGCAATGGAAAGCACCGACTTTCCGAACGTCACACCGATGCTTAAGCCAGTTGCATCGTATGTTTCCTCGATTTCCATGATCCGGGTTGACATTGACACGCCCCAAGGCTTTGAGATTACTTTGACAGTCTGGCCTAAGTCAAAATCCGTTTTGTAGATAAGGTTACCGTGTGGATTGACAGACACATCAAAGGAATAACGTATGGCCAATTCACTCAGCCTGCTCTGACCTCGGAAGGTCAATGCCTCAGTGTAGTCTGTACCGAAATCATCCTTTCGCAGGTCTTTGGCATCAACAAATATCTCACGGCGAGCCTCCCCAGAACCGCCAGTAATAGCGACGAATGTGCGTTCAGACCCCTCTCCCTCGCCGCCGACAAGTGCAGTGTTGGCATAGTCCGCAGCGCTTTCTGTGTATGTCTGCTCTGTCAGATTCTCGTATTCCTTAGAGAACACTGCTTGAGAAGCTGTTCCTTTGTACAGCGTTACCGTAAATGTCCCCTGGGCTGGTGTGAATACAGTTTTAATTCCGATACCCGAAGCGTCACAAAGTTCTATAACCGCTTCCATCAGGTTACGATACGATATCTGTGTATTTATTGGCACATCAAGAAACGGCGATGAGAATGAAATGCCCGCAATTTGCCGTGCTGGATCGGAAGGATTAATAAGGTTCTTATTAAGAAGCTGTTCCACACAAGACGACAGGTCACCTGAGAGAGACTCCGTTTCCCAGATAATGCGCCGGGCCAGGAAAGAAGTAGCAAAGCGTCCGGTAGCTGTGATGATCTCATTGTCGGTTTGGGACAGTTCTAAATGCTCTATAATCCCGGCTTCTTCATCGTCACTCTTCCAAAGGATGTTACCGGCTTTAATAAGTGCAGTGTTCTCCGGCGTGGCTATTGCTTTTAGTTCAAAGGAACCGCACTGAGAGTAGCGCCGCGTCCAACGCAGGTATTCGAAAGACTCTACAATACCAGCAAGTTGCCGGCTTGAATTAAAAACATATAGCTCCATACTCACACCCCCAGAAATTGCGGTCGATAGTAAAGACTGACTTCAAGCAGCTCCATATTGACCGAGGCATCATAACGCAGGATGTTTTGTCCAGCAGCAAGCTGAAAAAAAGTTGAACCTGTATCCAATAACGAAAAGGCATTTGTTTCTGTTGAACCGTCCACACTAACCACACGTTTACCGGCAAAATGGGTGTATACCCTTATTTCATCACCGGCATTCATTGTGGTAAGTAAGCGTATATACTCGCCAGTGTCTATATTTAAAAGCTCAGGATTCGTAACTGTTCCAAGTGCCCGGAACACAATCTCACATCCGCAGGCCACATCACCGATATTGTTCACAGTGATGATCTGGCTTGGCTGGCGCATCCCGAATTCCATGCCTGTTTCAGGTATCTCCAGTTCAAACTCGAACATCGGTATCCACGATGCCAGCTCTTGCCGTACCTCGTCAGGTGTTTCAAAGAATGGCGATGGGCAGAGCAAACTAACAAAGAAGTTCGGTATTCGATGTCGGGTGGATACCGTGAACCCAGCCTCCTCCACAATGCAAGCGATCTGCCGCTCTCTATAAAGAAGCGTACCTTTTAGTTTCGGGCTGAATATATTTAAAAAGTGCTTTCGAAGCTCATATGCTTCATCGGGCGTATCCGCAATAACCGTACCTTCTAACGTAATGTTTCTCATATCCAAAGTGGACGAGATATAAAAAGCACCGTCCTGATCCGGTGCCTTGAAGGTATTTATGGTTTGGCGGATATTGCCCGTACCATCAATTTTGGTGAGAAAATACGGACGGCTTTGTTTAAGTGTAATGCTTTCGCCGTCCGCATTAGTGTATGTTAACTCCATGTGCCGACCTCCTCAATATGCCAAAGCCAGTTTGCGGGACAGGTTCTTAAACTCCCGTGCCAGTTCCTTCTCGGATAGGGCTTTGGGCGTAACTACGGAAATACTCTGGTTTATCACGGTTCCGTTTGCTCCAAGAACCCCTGTGCCTCGGGAAAGGGAACCTGCCAAATTGAGCCCTGCATCAACCTCGAAGTCAGTGGGTACTGCTTTTCTCATGTCTTCACTGACGCGATCCATTGCCTGCTCGAAGCCAACACCTATGCCAAGCCCCATATTGCTACCCAGTTCTGCAAACAGGGAGGATGGGCTGTGTATGCCGAAGAAGTTCTTGATTTTGGTCATTACATTTCCGAAGAAACCGGATATCTTTTCCCACAGCCACGCGGCAGCGTCGTTTATGCCCTGCCATAATCCTTTAATGAGGTCAAGACCGGCTTTTGCCAGTTCGGGAATGTTCTCAATAATAGCATCAACTATGGCCACAATAATTTCCGGAATTGCTTTGACAACTTCCACAATGATTGTCGGCAGATTGGCCACCAAAGCTACCAGCAGCTGTACTCCTGCAAGAATGATCTTGTCAATGTTCCCAATAATGGCGCTTACAAGTGAAGTTATGATTTTAGGTATAGCTGCTACAATGGTAGTAATGATCTTCGGCAGGTTCTGGATGAGTGCGACTAACAACCGAATACCTGCATCAACGATCAAAGGAATGGCTTCAAACACAGCGGCAAGAATGCTGTCGATAATCTCAGGTATTGCCTCCACAATTGCATCAATGATCTCGGGTAAAGCGTCCACAAGGGAAGTTAAAAGCTCGATGCCTGCTTGCACAATCTGCGGCAGGGCATCCAACACTGCTCCGACAATTCCGTCGATAATCTGCGGAACGGCCTCAAGTATCTGTGTAATGATGGAGGGAAGCTCCTGCACAAGCGACACGAAAAGAGCTACACCAGCTTGCACAATTTGTGGTATGTTCTCGGTAATCATCGTAACCAACGCCTGCACGATCTCCGGTATGACTGCCACGATTTGGGGAATGGCGCCTGTTACAAATCCGATGAGCGCATCGATTACTGCCGGAAGCGACTCAATCAGCACCGGTATAGCTTCAACAATGCCTTGGGCCAAGCCAAGCATCAGCTGAAGTGCCGCATCAAGCAGCAACGGCAGACTTTCTATGAGCGCCGTCACAATCTGGGTTACAGCAGAAACGGCTGCCGGGATAAGCTCAGGCAGCGCATTAGCTATGCCGGTAACAAGTGTTGCTATCATCTGGACTGCCGCTTCCACTATTGCAGGAAGATTGGCTATAATTCCGTCGACTAGCGCCAGTACAAGCTGTAGAGCACCCTCCGTGATTCCCGGAAGTGCACCGACCAATGCCTGAAGGAGTGTATTTATAATTTGGCTGGCCGCGTCTACGATGACGGGCAGGTTATCAATTATTGCCGAGCCTATGGAGGTTACGATGCTCAAAGCCAATTCTATAATATCGGGCAGCTGTTCCAGAAGCATATTCACGATGCCGCCCACGGTATTGCCGATAACCTCGCTGATCTTCGTCCAATCGCCGTTTGCTTCGTTCAGTCCCCGGGTAAACTCACCCAACAGGCTCACGCCATCGTCTGCCAGAACCTGAAGCTGCGGAAGGAGAACCATGCCAAGGGCATTCTTGGCTGCTTCACCTCCGGACTTTAGTCGTTGCATAGAATCATCAAACTTACCGAGGGCTTCCAAGGATTCCTGACTCATGACAGCACCCATCGCTTTGGTTTCCTCGGTAAGTTGATTTATGCCTTCCGAGCCTTGTTCAATGAGAGGATTTAGCTCTTGGGCGCTCTTACCGAAAAGCTGCATGGCAAGAGCATCTCTCTCGGTTTCGTTTGCTACGTTACCTAGTGCATCAATAGTCTCCCAGTACACAGTTTCTGAATCCCTAAGGTTACCATTGGCATCGGTTATAGAGATGCCCAGCGCTTTGTACGCCTGTGAAGCTGCACCAGTACCCTCGCGTGCCGAGTTCATGGAACGTATATTTCTCGCCATACTGCCGGTTAAGGTTTCCATTGAGGTATCTACTAGTTCGGCGGCATATTTGTATGCTTGCAGTGATTCAGTACTCATGCCGGTTACAGTTGACATGGTGAGAATATCGTCTGCATACTGTGAAGCGCCAACAGTCATATCGGTGAGAGCTTTGGCCGCTCCGACCGCAGCCGTTCCAATAGCTGCAAACGCGGCACCCATGGCCACACCTATCCCTTTTAATGCCGAGCCGAGTTTTTCAAGTTTGTTTGAGGACTCCTCGACATCATCAACCGATTCTTCAACGACATTTCCAAACTCATCGACCTTTTGCCCGGCATCGTTATACCCACGATCCACATCGCGGAGTGATTTCTCGTTTTCAGCCAGCTCATTTTCCATGCCGTTAAGCTCAGCCTGTGCTTTATTGAGTTGTATCTGCCAGTTTTGCGTGCGTCTGTCATTTTCTCCGAAGGAGGAGGCGGCGTTGTCCAATGCAGCCTTAAGGGTTGAGATTTTCTCCCGCTGCGCGTCGATTTCCTTATTCAGAACCGCATTACGGGCGGTGATCGCCTGTACAGATTTGTCATTCTTATCAAACTGACTGGCCACAAGAGTCATTTCGCTGCCCAGTACTTTAAAGGACTGATTGATTTCCCGCAGGGCATCCTTAAACTGCTTTTCGCCCTCCAGACCAATCTTCAGGCCGAAATTATCCGCCATACCGTTTCACCTCCTACAAACCCGTCGGGATAATATCATCGATCGTTATCGTTTTCTTTGGCTTCTCGATACCGTGCCACTGCTTATGGCAGGCCCACAGGTCAAGAAACAGACCGATGGGCATAAGCCAGAATTCATCTGCGCTCATGCCCATCTGCACTGTGCCGTAATAGTAAAGTCGGGTAAAGACCTCATCGTCTGTTACCCGACTTCCACGTTTTTTGATGCTTCTTCTTCGCTTTCGATATTACGCTTTGTGCCTTTGAACATCGCTTCAGTAATGGCGCTCTTATATGAAGCCAGTTCCAGAGGTGAAGTCAGAAGCTCTACATCCTCTTCTTTGAGAATTTCCTTAGGATTATCCTTGTTCTTTAAGTTGTGAACGAGAATAGACTGGTTTGCCAGCAGGGTGATCAGCCACACTATCTCATCCAGAGCCATTTCGAAGTTTTCAGACTTCAGCAGCTTATCTCCAAGGTTCTCTAAGCCCCCGTAGCGGCGAGCGATCTCCTTTGTTGCTCGGGTGGTAAGTATTAGCTCAAATTCAGTGCCACCAATATTGATAACAGCGCTTCTTTCAGTATCCATCTTTCAATCCTCCTATGGCTCCGGCGTGTAGACCGGTTCATATACCTGTGTAAACCAGCCTGAAATAGTAGAGGAAGATACACTTGGATCACCTTCGGTGACCTCTGCTTTCCACGGGTGTTTTCCCATACCATCCAGCTTATTGCGACGCATGACTGTTCCTTCAATGGTAGGTGTAGAGAAGGTGATAGAATCAGCCTTTGTCTGCAGGTTAGTGGCTGGAAGTCCAAACACCACACGGTATAGCCAAAAATATCTGTATGTGCCGTTAGCCTTTTGTGCACGAAAGCCCACCGCGACCGGTGTACCGGAGTTCTCGCTGGCTGAAATCAGAACTCCATTATCATCCGTAGTTGCACCAGTCAGATCCGCCGCAACAGTGGGGCCAATATCATCGATACCAAGGGTAAGCGTACCGCTGTTGAACTCCTTCACTACCTCAGCAGCTCCGTCGTCTGCATATAGTATCGCTTCCACTAATTCAACCGAAAGCTCGGCAGTAATAGCTTTGGCGAGTACAATAGGTGTTCCATAAGTTTCTTCGCCGTTGGCATCTTCGGTTATCTTTGAATAGTACAGTCTGTCAAGACCGATGGTTGCCATACATTATTCCTCCAATCCATAGTTTTTTGCCACATCGATGGCATAATGGTGATAGCCGGTATCGTCCTCGTGTCCGATATACCGTCGCTCGGTTACTATGAAATCTGCATTCAGCAAGGCAGCAATGATTTGCTTTTTACGCAGCTGATAATTCGCCTTTGAAAACAGTGATATCCGCGCTTCCTGTACCTCAAAGCCAGGACGGTTATCTGCATGGACTTCGAATATGTCCGAAAGCGGGAGAATGACTACATATTCATCCGGCGCCATACCTGAAAAAACGCCGGTCTCCACAGGAAGTTGCACGGCGGATATAAGGGTATTTAGTTCCGATAAAATGCTCATAACTTGCCGATTTCCTCCTCCAGTTTGGCGATCATGGCTTCAGTGCAAGGCTTCCTGGATGCCGACTGTGCAGGCTTAAGAAATGGCTTGGCTGGCTGACCGTGTTTGCCATATTCGATAATGTTGGCAATCTTGGCATTGCTCTCTCCATCTGATCGTGGCTCAGCAAAGCCAACCTTAATATTGAAGTTGCCATCCCTGTCCTGCTTGGCTTCCGAAAGTCCCAAAGATGATAGCATCTCACCAGTTGCTCTCGATGGGTATTTTGTTTCCTTGCCAATGGATGTACTAAGATTACTCTTAACCTTTTCCAACACAACTTTGCCACCTACTTCGAGCACACGTGGTGCGATAACGTCTATCTGATCACCAAGTCTGGATATACGCAGGAGGAATTCATCAGGCATCTTTATACTGACTTTTGCCATATATCTCACCTCACTGACGGCTCCAACCGTTCGGCCAGAACCTCGATATACATACCACGACCTCGAACGTCCTCTGCACTGAGTATCCGGTACCGACCGTCAGCGCAGGTGATAATCATTCCGGCTGTAATCTCCAGGTTAGGTATCTTTCTGAACCTGAATAGGGAGGAGGCCGTAGAGAACACCGCCATATTACTCCATCGTTCGCTGCCATGGCGATCCTCCTTATACGCCCGAACAGATGCAAGAATGGTATCAGTTTCGGCAGCGAAACCTTCTGCGTCTTTGGCAGGCGCTGTGCTGATAACATCAATGAATGTGTTCATCTTTCCAAAGCTCACATTAAACACCCCACTCCCGGTCGAGCCTTAATAACAAATTTACCGTATTCCATACCTGTTGCCCCGCCTGAACGTTATCCGCATAAAAGCCTGCTGTCGAGCCATCTCTGCTTTCATAGAAATGACTCGACAGCATAATAATCGCCTGTTCTGTGGTTGGTGGCATTGTGTGTGTTTCATACCATCCTGCAGTAACGTGCTGGTAGCTCTCGGCGTAGGACACAGCGGCTCTAATGAAGCTTAATAGAAGGTCATCGTCCGTGTCGTGAGTGAGGATAAGGTTGGCTTTGACCTTGGGTAAAAGATTATCTGATACCGCCATGCTGTACGCCCCCTTTCGCTCACTCTTCGTCAGGTACCATTAATCCAGCCGCTTTCAATTTCGAGAGAAGCGCATTGAAGTCCGTTACAAGTGTGGCTGTGTCCTCAGCTGTACTGTCGGCTTGATTCGCAGCCATTTTCACCAATCCTGCGGCTTGCTCTGTAGCATCGGTAGGATATGCTGGAGCATACAGCTTCCCATCTTCGCCTATTTTAATTTCAACGGTATCACTCTCGCCTGCGGCAGCAGCTTTCACACCTCCAAGTGTTTCTTCTGTCGCCGTAGCAAGTTCTGGCACATACAACTTACCGTTTTCGCCTATTTTTACTTCAACGGTGTCATTCTCGCCTGCGGCAGCAGCTTTAACACCGCCGAGAGTCTCCTCGGTTGCCATAAGAAGCGGATTGGCAGAGAGTCCTGTTACTGTAGCTCCTTCTTTGATTTCAAGTGTTCCGCCTATTACAGTTTTCTCTCCACCTTGTTCGGTGTAGTTTTTAGTGTTATAGCTCATACTGCACCTCCGTTAAGCTTTCTGCTGGAGAACTTTTATAGCCTCCGGTAAAATCAGCTTTCCGTCTACACGCTGAGTAGCAACAAAACCGACCTGTCCGGTGACGGCATAAAGCTCGTTGAGTCGCTTAAATACACGCCCTTGACGATCTGCTACCCAGTAATAGCTGAAGTCACCAAAGACAATAGTCTTTGCCGACGCAGCAATAGTGGGCACATATGCCGAAGTATAAAGCGGTCGATTTAGGATGGTGTCAGGTGTACCTGCCTGAACAGACGGCTGCCAGAGGTACTGGCCCTGACCATCCTTTAGTTTGCGGATAGCCTTGACAGTCGCATCGTTCATGACAAACACTGCTCTGTTACGATACGGTGCTTTCAAACTGTAGAACAGATCAAGCACCTCGTCCATAGTGATTGCCGTAGCACTTGCAGTAGTAACGCCGACTTGTGCTCCTCCTGTAGTAGCAAGAATACCAGTTGGCTTGCCAGAGCCATCGCCAGTGAAAAATGCTTCTTCTTCCTTGTTACCGATACGGCGTGCGAACTCTCTGGAGATGTAGGCTTCAAGGTCAAACACAGAGTCATTCAGCAGTTCCTCGGAAACCTTTATCAAGGTGCCCAGCTTATATGCCCCAATAGATACCTGACCAAAGCTGTCATCGCTCTCAGGAATAGTGCCTTCCTCGTCGATCCATGCGGCAGTACCTTTAGTAGCAACAACTGGTATTTTTCTATCGCCAGAAGAAGTGGTGATAACGTTGGCCAGGGTACGGAAGATATTCTCATCCTCAAGTGCTTCTACAAGAGTACGTTCAAACTCATCGGGAACCAGATAGCCTCCCTCTGAATCAGTACCGATCTGCAGGGCATTTCTTATGGTTGGATCAAGTCCTTCTCCTGCACGAGTACGCATAGCACTCCAGAAAGCATTTTTGTACTCTGCGGATGCACGACCAGTCTTTTCCTCAGCCACCTTGGAAGGAGCATTTGTAATAGGGTTGCTGGTAGCTTTGGAAAGCTCTAAATCAATTACTGCTTGACGCTCAAGACGTTCGATTTCCTTGCCCAGAGCCACAACTTCGTTTTCCATTTTTTCATAGGTAGCGGTATCCTCGGCTGACAGAAGCCCATCACCGCCACGCTTGGCGTCAAGGAACGCTTTTGCAGCATCCCACGCCTTTGCACGCTTTTCACGCAGTTCAAGAATCTTATTCATTTTGATGTTCCTCCTTCAAATTAGTGAGAAATTAAAAAGAGCCGCTTTTCCAGCTGCTCTATTGGGGTACCAGTTTTCGGTTTGGGTTTCTTGGGCATCTTCCCAAGCAGAGAGTTGTACACCGCTGCGCGAGAGAATATAAGGCCTTGTCCTGTATCCAGAGGAATGCGCTCATCACTCTCCATGAACAGAACTTTATCTGCAAATCCGAGTTCAATAGCTTTATTCGCATTCATCCATGTCTCAGCATCCATGAGATGGGAGATCTTTGCTCGCGAAAGGCCTGACTTCAGTTCGTATGCGTTGATGATGCTTTCCTTGACCTCATCCAGCAAGGCCTTGGCACGGAGCATTTCCTCGCTATCACCGATGGCGATAGTCGAAGGGTTATGGATCATCATCATGGATACCGGCGACATATATACATCGCCGCCAGCCATAGCAATTACAGAAGCGGCGCTTGCAGCAAGGCCATCAATTTTAACTGTGACCTTGCCGGTATAATCCATCAGCATGTTATATATCTGCGCAGCCGCAAATACATCCCCGCCGGGCGAGTTAATCCAAACCGTGACATCACCTGTGCCTGCCATCAGTTCGTCTCTGAACATCTTTGGCGTCACTTCGTCGCCATACCAGGTCTCGTCTGAAATTTCTCCGTTGAGGTATAAGGTGCGTTCTTCGGTAGTTTCATCTCGCACCCAATTCCAAAATTTCCTCATTGGCTGTTAACCTCCTTTTGATAAAAATTGCCTGCCTGTGAAAGAGGGAGCATGTTACCGTTCACCAGATACAGGTCTCCGCCTTCTTCAGCAGGGATACGGTTCATATCTTCAAGCTCCCGGATATCATTTGCTGACAGCCAGCCATTCTGACGCCCGACAGCATATCCGTTCATCCGGCTCTGGTAGTCGCCACGCAGCAGGCCATCTACATTGAACTTAATAAAGATTGAGTTCTTCTCAGATGGCAAGAGTAACGATTGCTGAAGACTCTGCTCCCATCGCACCACCCATGGGTTAAGCGTGTATTTTACAAACTCCAGCGATTGCTGCTCAATGTTGGAGAAGCTGGACTTTTCAAGGTCACCCACCATGTGCGGAGGTATACGGAAAATCCTAGCGATTTCATTGATCTGAAATTTTCGTGTCTCCAAGAATTGAGCCTGCTCCGGAGGAATACCGATTGCCTGAAACTTCATTCCTTCCTCCAGCACAGCGATTCTATGGGCGTTTCCGCTGCCTTGATAAGCGCTGTTCCAACTGTCCTTGACTCTCTGGATGTCCTTGATTACACCGGGGTGCTCCAGCACGCCACCTGGATTTGCTCCGTTTGCGAAGAATGAAGCACCGTATTCTTCAGTCGCAAGCGACATGCCGATGGCGTTTTTAGCCATAGCAATAGGACTGTATCCTATAAGTCCATCAAAACCGAGTCCGGGTATGTGGAGTATCTCATCTCTGCGAAGTATCACTGTTCCGCTGTTGGGATTGATCCGACTTTCTTCGGAATCCCTGCGGTAGGTGTACACCAATTCTCCGTTTGAAGCTCGGCTTACTTCCATCTTGTTTGGAAGCAACGGGTACAGTGCAATAGGCTGTCCGCGACCATTCCTCAAAATCTGCGCATAGGCATTGCCCCAAAGTAAAAGATGACTCATTAGTGTCTCTCGGAACACAAATGAAGTCATCTCGGGGTTAGGCTCATTATGAAGCAGATAGTATAACGGATGTTGTGGTATACGTTCTTTGCTTCCGTCCATTCGGTATTGGTAGACATGTAACGGAAGTCCGGCTATAGCCTCGGATAATATCCTCACACAGGCATACACTGCAGCTGATTGCATTGCCGTCCGTTCGTTGACTGTCTTTCCACTAGTAGTGCTGCCAAACAGAAACGAAAATGCACTGCCAATACGATTTTTAGGCTTATCACGTGATCGAAATAAACCTGAAAATATACTCATAAAATAAGTAACCCCCTCTCGTTATACACAGACTCGCCACTGCTTCCATGTCCACAACGAATGGCGCGGTCGAGTGCCATAATAGTTGCTACCGCGCCATCTATTCTTTCTGTACTCTTCTCCTTATCTGGCTTTATGTTTCCTGCCGGATCGGTCTTGATGTAGATGTTATCCATCATCCAGCGGAGCACAGGATGACCGCCGTGGGCAATTTTCTGTTCAAGTGTCAACTTCATAAGTTCCTTGGTAGGTGGAGACATATCTTTAAAGCCCTGTCCAAAGGGAACGACTGTAAACCCGAGGCCTTCAAGGTTCTGTGTCATCTGAACAGCTCCCCATCGGTCAAAGGCAATTTCCCTGATGTTATACTTCATTCCGAGTTGCTCAATAAAGCTTTCAATAAAGCCGTAATGCACAACATTTCCTTCCGTCGTCATAAGGTGTCCCTGTTTTACCCAGAGGTCGTACTGGACATGATCACGACGTACCCGGAGATCAATGTTATCCTCCGGCATCCAGAAAAACGGAAGTATCTCATACTTGTCCTCCTCGTTCTGTGGCGGGAATACCAGCACAAAAGCTGTAATGTCCGTTGTAGAGGAAAGATCAAGCCCACCATAACATACCCGCCCTTCTAAGCTGACAGCATCAACCGGGAATGCACAGGCATCCCACTTTGCCATTGGCATCCAACGTACAGCTTGTTTAACCCACTGATTAAGCCGGAGCTGTCTGAAGCTGTTCTCTTCGGCCGGATTTTGTTTTGCACTTTCACATGCGGCCCGAACCTTCTCAATATCAACCGTTATTCCAAGGGAGGGATTCACTTTTCTCCATACTTTCGGATCAGTCCAATCATCATCGTCCTTGGCACCATAGATCACGGGATAGAAAGTAGGATCATGCTTCCTGCCTTCCAAAATGTCCAGCGCCTTTTGGTGTGTTTCATAGCAGATGCTCTGGGTGTCTGTCCCCGCTGTGGTGATGAGAAAGTATAGAGGCTGCTTTCTTGCATCACCAGAGCCTTTTGTCATAACATCAAACAACTTCCGGTTTGGCTGGGTATGCAGTTCATCGAACACCACGCCATGGACATTGAAGCCGTGCTTGGAATATGCCTCAGCTGAAAGCACCTGATAAAAGCTGTTAGTTGGCAGATATATCAGTCGCTTTGTTGAAGCCAGCAGCTTTACGCGTCGAGACAGTGCAGGGCACATCCGTACCATGTCGGCGGCCACCTCAAAAACAATCGATGCTTGCTGGCGATCAGCTGCACAGCCATATACTTCCGCACGTTCCTCTCCGTCACCGCAGGTCAGCAAAAGAGCAATAGCTGCAGCAAGCTCTGATTTGCCTTGTTTTTTTGGAATCTCCACATACGCCGTATTGAACTGACGGTAACCATTAGGCTTAAGAATACCGAATATGTCCCGGACTATTTGCTCCTGCCAGTCTATAAGCTCAAAAGGCTTGCCCGCCCATGAGCCTTTCGTATGGGAGAGAGCCTGTATAAATGAAACCGCATAGTCTGCGGCATCTTTATCATAATAAGAGCCTTCGGCCATGAAGGCGGTTGGCTTGTAATTCTTCAATTTACGCATAGACGCCGCCTCCTTTGTAAAAATGAGCAAAATAAAAGAGCCTCCGTAGAAGCCCTTCGTATTTGCCCACTTTTGCTTAATCCGTTTCTTCAGTTTCACCAGTTAAAATAAAGCGAATATATTTAGGTTTATTACAAATGAGGTAAGCTACCAGTTCGTAGAAGCCTCGCTCATAAGCCTCATCCTTTACACGATCCACATCGAACATATTTGTGACCCCGCTTTCTCTTATAGCGAGGATTTGCTCCTTTATCTTTTCAGTCATCAGTGGGCACCTCTTTCTCAACTGAGTCAATCGTGGCCTGGCGCAGGATATCCATATCAAAGCCCGCGTCCTTATAGCCTTCCAATATGGTGGCGTAGTAATAGCAGCTTGGCTGGCCAAGTGGCCTGCCCTCGTTCATAACATACACCATAGCTTTAACGGTCTTGTCTCCCAGTTTTACCTTGACCGTTTCCTTTCGGTATAGGTAAGGCCAGCCTTCATAACGGTCGAGCGCAGCCTCGTCTGAAGAAGTCAATTCCCAAACCAATACAGGGACGTTGCCGCCCTTAAAGGGTTCTACTGTTGCCACCGCACCCGCATGTGCGCCCCGGAACAGGAGCCGCCAATCTTTCAGCATGCTGGCACCCACTACCTTTGCTGTGGGGCACCGGTTCGCCATTTGCTTTATGTTAAGGTTTGAGCCGTAGGCAATGTACAGTTTTTTATCCATTATTCTTTGTATCCTCCTTCTTAAGCTTAGGTTTCTCGGACGGTTCAGGCCGCCCGAAATCGCCATGCCGCCGACCCGTTCAAGTGTGCTGTCAGGTGTTCGCGGCAGTTTGCAAACTCCTCACCTATAAAGCCAATGCGGTTCAAGTAAGTCCGCATTGCGAACTTTTCGTTCTCTGTCTGCGGCTTCTTTGCTGAAGCACATTTTTGTGTTAGCGCCTGATGGTTAAGGGCTAAGGCTAAAACCACATAGCTTCTTATCTTGCCAGCATGTAGCTCACTGTTAAACCCCCTAAGCTCTACTGTGTGATTACCGGTGAAAAAGCTGTGTAAGTTCAGGAAGTGGTAGCGGCTGTTGTGATAATGCCTGTCGCGGCTTTCATTGTAGCCTTCATACCAAATTTCCTCAATCGCTCGCATGGTTTTAGGCTTGCGACGGTTCATTTTGTCGACCAGTATACTGTCCATCTTCTTGCAATAATTCATCCTCTCTGGCGCTATTTGAAGTGCCTTATAAAAGAGGTCATTCTTGCTGGCGATGATGTTAATAAAGTTTCGGATGCTCCTTGGTGTGTGGTTGGAACCGTCGAGGTGAATGTGTATACCGCAGGAAGCATTTGCAAAGGCCCCAGCTTTTCTCAACCGTCTGACTAATTCCTGCAGGCATTCTATGTCCTCCCGGTAGGTGAGGATGGGGCTTACCAGTTCCACACTGTATTCGCGAGTAGCAGCTACCTTTTGACGGCCGTTTCGCTTTTGGCATGAGATACTTCCATCACTCATTAGCTTCCAAACTCGTCCGTCAGGCGTTATGACCTTCTTGGTGTCGTAATAGTCGCCCGTGTTGTTGATTGTCCCACCGAGGTATTCAGCAGTGACTCTTGCTGCTTCGCTTCTCGTAATACCTGTAAATTCAATTTCAATTCCAAATCTGCTTGTCAACACCGTGATTTTCCTCCTGTGCTTGTATGCTTTGTGCTTTTCGGCATGTACATATATCACTCTAAAAGGCTTATATAGCAAGCAATATTCAAGAGAAAAAACACACAAATATATGGGTAGGGGAGCCCATACTTAGCCTAATCCTTTACAGCTTTTTCACTAAATCCTCACCATACACGACACCAAGGCTTGAACCTCTATCCCAAGTACAAAATATCGTACCCGTATCATCCACGAAGTCCACTGTGCCTTTGTCTCCAGGTCTCAATTTGGAGTACTGGTCATTCATCCGTACCAATTCAACACGAGTTCCAGCCGGGTATTGCTTTCTTAGTCTCTCCACAGTCTCCTTTGAAGGGAACTTATTCATAATCTGATACCTCCGTCACTTTGGCTGGAGCACCATTCTTAAATGCGCTATTGCCAGATAGGTTTCTGAGCAGGATTTTTCGCGCAGTTTTATACTCGTCGCCCACAAAGCCCAATCTTATCAGGAACACTCGAAAAGCGAACTTTTCATTCTCAACAGGTTTATCCTTAGCAGTAACGCGGTGCTGTTCCTTTGCAGCTGCACAGAGGGCACCAATGAAGCGAGAGTAAGCAGAAAGCTCCTCGGGCTCAATCCCGAAGCGGAACCATGGAAACCTGATTGTTGTTTCTGTCCGCTCTATAGGCAGCTTATCAACTCCGATTGCCTTTTTAATGAGAGACTCTTTGCTTGCAATGAGCCGTTCCAGATTCTCCAGTGCTGAGTCAGTAAACCCATCAAGCGGCATTTCTATCGTAAGCGTGTCACACATTTCACCGGTGCCTGCTTCGTCAGTTTCGTAGGTAAAGCCGAGTTCCAGAAGTTTTTTCAGTAAGTTCTGGATGGTAATCTCGTCTGTGCGATCATCCCATGAAATACTCCCATCCTTGCTGATGTTGATATTGTCTACAACATAGGCAAAGCTCGGTGCACCTTTATAAACAGGTTCAAGGCCGAGGGCTTCTCCTATTGCCTTGGCGAGTGCTTTTCTTGCCTCGCCGGATACATTGAATCTTGCTTCCATTTTCGTTAGCCTCCTTAGCTTTTTGGTGATTACATATATCACTCTAAAGCTGTGGAATAGCAAGTAATATTGAGCAGGACTAAATGTGCATCAGGCTGATTCAACCTCTGTAAAAGTCATCTTCACACCGTCCCGGATGAGAAACACATTATCCTTGCTGCCAACCTGCTCGATATATCGTTTTACGATTACATCACAGAACTTCTCATCCAATTCTACTGTATAGCAAATCCGCTTGGTCTGCTCGCAAGCGATAAGGGTACTTCCCGAACCACCAAATGGATCTAGTACAATACACCCTGTCATGCTGGAGTTTAGGATAGGGTAGGCCACCAGCGGAACCGGCTTCATCGTGGGATGGTCAGCATTCTTTTTGGGCTTGTCAAACTCCCAGATGGTTGACTGCTTGCGGTCGGAATACCAGGCATGCTTACCGTTTTTCTTCCAGCCGAACAGGATTGGCTCATGCTGCCATTGATACGGTGATCGTCCAAGCACCAGCGATTGCTTCTTCCAGATACATGTGCCGGAAAGGTAAAATCCGGCAGCATCAAAAGCACGACGGAAATTGAGCCCTTCGGTGTCAGCATGGAATACATAAATAGACGCGTCCTTCGCCATCGCTTTTTCAGTGAGGGTGAACGCGTCTAGAAGAAACTGATAAAACTTTTCATCCGCCATATTATCGTTCTTAATCTTTCCGGCTGTGCCTTCGTAGTTAACATTGTACGGAGGATCAGTCACCGTAAGGTTTGCCAGCTTTCCGTCCATAAGCAGATTGAAAGTCTCAGCCTTCGTGCTATCACCACACACCAGACGGTGCTGTCCAAGTAGCCACAAATCACCCAGCTTCGTAATAGCAGGTTTTGAAAGTTCTTCGTCCACATCAAAGTCATCGTCTTTGATATCCTCAATACCGCCTAACAGCTTATTTAACTCTGCATCATCAAAGCCCAGGAGCGACAAATCAAAATCGACCCCCTGCAATTCAGAAAGTTCTACCGATAGCATTTCAGTATCCCAGCCTGCATTTAAAGCAAGGCGGTTGTCAGCGATTATGTATGCTCGCTTCTGTGCTTCGGTCAGATGCTCGGCGAATACACAGGGAACTTCGGTGATACCTTCTTCTTTCGCTGCAAGGACACGACCATGCCCTGCGATTATATTCAAGTCTTTATCCACGATGACCGGATTGACGAAACCAAACTCCCGCAGGCTTGCACGAAGCTGGAGAATCTGTTCCTTGCTATGTGTTCGAGCATTTCTCGCATATGGCACCAGCTTATCAATATTTACTTTTTCTAACCGTTCAGTTGAATTCACAATCTTCTACCGTCCTCTCCCACCTGAAAGCAGAGCTTCCATAATATCGTCCTGCGGATTTCCAATGAAAGCCGTGGTACAGTTTTGCTTGACAATGTCAAAAATCTCATACCAGAGCAGGTTGGCCTGTTTTTGAAATGACTGGCTCATTTGCACGAACGGACTTCCAATCGCACCTCCCGTTGTTGGGTGTTTGCCTAAAAGGCCGTAGGTGCTTATTGCTTCTTCACACTGGATGTATCGTGCAAACGATTGCGCATAGGCTTCGACCAGTCTGGGATTTACAAATTTTTCACAGCCACGTTCCTTGAGCCATTTCCATGTTTCTAAAAAAATGACATCAGCCCCCAGAAGCCTGCCATCCTTTTGCCGTGCACTGAGATATTTGCTCGGCTTCGGCATATCTTCGCCATTCAAGTCTGCCGTGTCGTCCAGTTCGCTTGCCTCGAGCATGGACTCTGGCTTAAACTCCGGCGCTTCCAAAATCCGTGCGGCTTTACCTGCTGCGATCTTTTCCGCAAGTGGCTGTGGTTTGTCCCCGGCGCGCACGCGGCGCCCACCTCTGTTTGTACCGTCTTTTGCCACGTGCCTTCACCTCCTTGCTGTAGCAGGGTTTAATACCCCGTTTGAACCTGAATTTTTTCGCGCGTGACCCCACGCCC
>ENA-UPSA01001007-UPSA01001007.1-bioreactor-metagenome-genome-assembly--contig:-NODE-1007-length-32734-cov-19.391842_pt1 | contig 32734 bp, 28 predicted proteins | sample MGYA00238183_ERZ773288 | MGnify/ENA primary metagenome ERZ773288 (study PRJEB29028, sample SAMN07631243) | bioreactor metagenome | isolation source: Switchgrass digestor | place: USA: Dartmouth... | reverse complement strand
CTTATTTATGCGTATACTTAGTTGTAACAGTTAAATTGGTAAAATAATGAAAAAAAAATCCCCACACCATTTCGGTGTGGGGTAGTGGGAAAGATTTTACGTCAGGCGTTGTTGGCATAGTATTTATTTATTAATGATTTCCAAATTTGACTTATTCGTGCCTTTGAACACCCCAAAGCATCAGCGATTTCCTTAAACTCAAGACCTTCACATCTCATTTGAAATACTTGCTTTTCTTTCTCTGTAAGATTACTGTAGCATAAAAAATCTATCATTATATTGGTAACATCATAATCAGAAGCGTCACTCGGCAATGCCACTACATTACCTTCCGCTTCTTCGTCATATTCATCTGCAATACCTAATGACTTGGTGAAAGGCTCATGCGTCTTCAGATACCTTAAATATGAATTGATTCCGTTATTCATCACCTTGTCAAAATAAGTCGAAGCCATAGCTTTGGCACTGTCATAGGTGTCCAAAGCCTTATGCACTTTCATTATAGTAACCTGAACGGCGTCCTCTTTATCCACTTCGCTAATAGGTATTTTGCTTAGTTTTTTTCTACAAAGGTGCATTACTTCTTTTAAAAATGCTTCTGTTTCTTTCTCGGCTAACAGCTTATCAAGTTTACTCATTCACATAACCCCTTTTGCTTAAATATCATATGAGTAAATTCAATATCTTTCAGCTTTCCCCCAAGAAGTAGATCGTTGGCGTCTTTATACCCGTCTAAGGGTACTGCAATCTGAACATTAAAACCGTATCTCGTTAATAAACGGCTAACTTGTTCTGTTGCCTCTCTCCCTGCTTTGTCATTGTCCAATAACAGCTTTATGTTATTAACTTTCAATAAACATAACGCAGGGAGCATAGCTTCATAAAACACTCTTCCAAGTAGTGCTACTGATGGCAAACCTACCATATAGCAAGACATAGCATCAATGGCACTTTCAACAACATACAGTTCTTTAAACCTCTTTTTCGATTTCAAAAGATAATAAAGCCCATAGAGTATATCTCTCTTCTCAACCCCCTTTTCATTGTCAAATTTTTTCCCGTGGATACTTCTTCTTTGTAAAAAGCGGATATTACCAAGATGATCTCTTATGGGGAACACTATGCTGTTAGTCTCTTTGTCGAAGCCTACCTCATAAGCATTTATTACTTTATTGCTCAATCCCCTTTTGTACAAATAAGAATGTATAACCCCTTTATACTTTAGACCTTCTTCTTCGGATATGACCTTATGGCTTTTGGTCTTTTTGATTTCTCCTATTATTTGGGACAAAAGACCAACACTTAATGGTTTACTATAACCATTGTCAAAGTACAATAGTTTCTCTATAAAATATTCTGCGTGAGCAATTGACCCTTTTATAACTGTATTTACCAGGTCGTATACCGTACCACTGGCATCACAGCTAAAGCAATGCCATGCGTATGGGTATTTGGTCGATATCCCACAAGAGGGGTTTGACTCCTTATGTACAGGACAACAGAACATATAGTCTTCATTTACCCTTTTTATCCCCTCAAAAGCAGTAGGATTTTCGCTGAAATCGGGGCTATCCACCCAGCTTTCCCTTAGTGATTCAAGGAGTATCTCCAAATCATTAGCGGTTAAGTTCAGCAAAATCCCACCCCCTTAACCGAACAAATGTTCAGTGTAATAATTATTATACTTACTTTACCTTTCAATTCAAGCGCCTTTCCAAGTAGAAATAATATGTATTTGCCTTAGAAATTTAGCGTATCTTCGTCAGTTTCCGTCCAAATACCTTGGTCGATGTTCAACTTGTAGTACAAGTTTCCTCCTTTTTCGCCATCTCTATTCTTTTTTAGCGATATGGTTAAGATGTCGTTGTACAAACGCAAAGCTAAAACTTTTGTTGCTTTCTGGGCAGGATTATCCGATTCCTGTATCTGTTCGAGTTCAGGAGTAGCTTTCTGATCCTTCTTCGCTGCCCTTGCAGATTCACGCCCCGCCTGAGCCATTACTATAAATGGAATACCTGATTTGAGATTCAGTGTTCTCAAAGCATTTGTCGCATTTATGATACGCTTTCTGATATCCCTTTCCCCTGTACCGTCATAAATGTCGTACAACTGGTCGATAATCACCAAGGCAGGTTTCTTTTCCTCGATAAGAGCCTCAATATCAATCGGGGTCAGATTTCTGCCAAAGTCATTTTGAGTTATAATAAAATAATCCTGCTCAAACTGGTTAAGTCTCTCCATATAATCCTTGTAAGCGTCAGTATCAGCCAATTTACCGAACCTGAGTGCTTTATTGGATACATGGAATTTCAGGGTGTCAAGCCTATAAGAAACCTGCGTAGCTGTCATTTCAGTATTAATACACAGTACCGATGAAGGAATACTTTCTTTCACAAGGTAGTTCCATACGTTAAACCCTATATAGTCACCCAACAGAGACTTACCCTCACCCATACGAGCCGTTATCAGCATAAAGTCGTCTGGCATTAAACCACCTATTATATCATCCAAACCTGTCAAACCTGTCGGATAACCTGTTACCTCTTTCCCGTGGGTATCCATGTATTTGGCGTATCTATCAATAGAGTTCTTAACCCAAGAATAGGTGTCGCCCCCGTTCAGTACCTTCTTCAATACCTCCTGTATATCAAAAACAGTCTGCTGAACCGCACCCACAAACCCCAAAGGATTGAGAGAGGATTCAACCAATTTTTGCAGGATAGGAGTTACCTGATTGTCAACGTAACTGCTCTTGATATACTCAATGATCGCAGAAGGAGTGTCCAAGTCTTCAGGGGCATACTCCACGTAACTGCTGAAATTGCTCTTAACCATGTGGTGCGTAGGGGTAGCATGGTACTTGTCACAGTAATCCTTTACAAAGTCAAGTATAGGTTTAGCCTCTGGGCTAAACCATTCTGGCATGACCTTGTTTTTCAGCATAAATAAAGGGTCTTTTGAGTTAATCCACTGATTTATGTAAAACAATTCATGAATCATAGCTACCTGCCACTTCCAATGTAAAATGTGTTATTAATAGATCGCCTGTCTGTAGAACAAAACTCAATAATGTCTGCATTATCCATAATTCTGGAAACTGTCCGCTTCCCAAGAACAGTGGGATTGCTCAGTTCCTCCAGGGATAAGTTTGACGTTATTATGGTGGATAGATTATTACTGTATCGTGTATTGATAAGTATAAATGTCTGTTCTCTTGCGTAGTCAGACATTTTCCCCGCCCCTATGTCATCTATTACGAGCACAGGTACTTCAAAGGCGGGTTCGACTATCTCAGAATCATACTCATCGCTGTACCGACTGCGTAACGTATCCACCCACAGAGCATAGTCAATAAAATAAGCAAGAGGCTTGTCCTGAAATAAATCCTCTTTCTTCTCTATCCTCCTTCGTAGTGTATTTACTAAGTAATGGTTCAAAACTGCGGCCGCACAATGAGTTTTGCCTGTACCTGTCTTTTCCCCTATAAGGCACAGAGAAATCCCACTCTCACCGTCCAGTAAATTACTGACTATATCTTTCATATGGGCCATAAGCTTAGGGTTATCTTTAAAATCATCTATCCTTGCCTGCTGGAAACGAAGAGGGATATTTGCTTTTTCCACATTGTACTTTGCGACCTGATTCGAAAAACAAAAATCAGAAAGCATCTTTGAGTTATCCAATTCCCCCGTTATCCTTCTACAATCCCTTTTGAGGTAACATGCCTTGCAAAAATCATATAGATACATTCTCCATACCCTCCTCATAAAGCCCCAAAGCTTTAAGCCAGTCTGTCAGTTGTTCAGTTTGGACATTTATTCTCTTAAAGAGGGCATATCCTTTTTCCACAGCAATATCTCTGCTTCTTCTGCTCTCTTCTCCAATCTCAGGATCAGTAAAAATAGAATCACCTTGTTTCTTGTACATCCTAATAGTCCAAAGAATATCACTTACTTGTTTTCTGATTTCTCTCAGTTCGTCCTTCTCTGCTTGAGATATAATAGGAGCTTGGTTCTGTATCTTCCCGCCATACCCTGGCAGTTCGCCTGTAACCCTAAAATGGTCAAGTTTTTGCTGTACATTGGCACTTGCAAAAATCTCCCACGAAGGATTACATGAAGTCTGTTTACAGAACTCAAAGAACAGTTTGATTTGCTTCTTAAGAGTTTCATTGCCAAGACGTTTTGCTTCACGAGCCATAGTTGGAGCTGCTATTTTTGATCCAGTACACCGTGTTCCGTATGTTTGTATGTAACAAGTTTGAAAATACTCAATAAAATCTTTAGCGTTCCAGTCGTCTATAGGCTTAACCCAATCTACGAATGGATGGATACGCTCTCTTGATGGACTACTGTTATCGGTAAATGTTTGTGACACTGTACGCCCCACCCTCTGGATGGGTTTTGGTATCCTGTGTTCCTCAGCACAAGCGACAAGCACAGGAACTTCTGTTTCAACTTCAGAATCCTCTGTATCAAATACAGAAACATCTGCTCCAACAACAGAGGTATTTATCTCCTCTTCCTTGAACACCCCAAAGTTATCAGCCAACTCAGTCAACTCAAGATACTCTTCCCCCACCAATTCGAGGATACCGACAAAAAATTTATCGTGGGGGCAAGACACAAAATTACTTAAAAATAAGTCATAAGAAAGTACGTTAAGGGTATACACGCACTTATTATTGGTGGTTTTTGTCTGGCTTAAGTATCCCTTTTCGAGCAACTCATTCTTTGCCCTTATTACTGTACTCATTGAACAGTCAAGTGCCCTTGTAAGGTCGTAGATAGTAATGCTTACACTTAAGCCTGTCCGAGAAGAAAATGCAATATGATTCAACTTATAAAATAAGTCCAGTGCAGAACGTGATAATAAGCGTTGATTCCTTAAATCAAAATCTTTAATAAGCAACATGACTACCCAACCTCTCTCATTTGTATATTGAACGATAATATGCGTTTGCAGGCTCATCATCTGGAAACACTTTGACATAGATACGAGAATCTTCAGTAAAAATAAGATAATTGTTCTCCAGAACTTCCAAAGGTAATGAATCGTCAGGGTGTACTCTGCATGTCAATTCAGGCATACCTAATTGAGCACACTTTGACTCTATATCTTCAAGGGTAATGTAAACTATACCCCTTGAATCCAACTGCTTTTTAGATAGGGCATCCAGTCTACAGTCCAGTAGAATCCCGTACAACAACAGAGCAACAGGAGTCATGCCCTCGTTACAACGAAACCATGTCGCTTTAGGAATAACAATGCTGTCCAATATATAGCCAGAAGCACCCGAAATTTTTAATCCCTTTAGAGTGGAATACTTACGCCTCAACTCATCAAGCTCACCCAACAGACGCATCTGATCTGTACTGACAGCAACGTATAAATCTCTATATTCGTTAACCTTTTCCCTTATTTGCTTAAATAAATCCTTCTTATCCTCTGAATGCCTTTTAAAGTATTCATTAAGCTCTTCACTAATATCAATTTCAATGTCCTTAGAAACTCTAAGTTTTGGCATAAATTTTTTCACCATCCTTTTTAGGGTAGGCCCCTCCCTACGCACTTATACCGTTCAAGTTAATCGTTAGTTAAGTGGAAATATTATGAAACCATATTTTTCTAACTTGTTTTTCCTAAACAAAGTGTCTACCATCAAGGGTACAAAGTTATGAGCGATTAGGAGGTAGGTATATGCTTAATAATTTTGTCAACTATATGAGAAATGAGAAGTCAATGTCTGAAAACACAATCTACAACTATGCTTCTGACCTTACTCAATTCAAAAACTATATCAAAAAGGACTTGGATAGGGCTGAAAGGAAAGATATCGAGAATTTCATAGCCCACCTTAAAGAACAGAGGATGGCTACGTCCAGCATTCATAGGAAAGTCGCTGCCATAAAGTCATTCTATAAGTTCCTTATTAAGAAAGAGTATATTAAAGAAAACCCTGCTTTGCTTATTGAGAGTGGAAAGTTAGAGAGGAAGCTACCCCGCCCACTACCTGAAGAAGATATCAACAAAATCAGCAACGTGGCACAGTCACTAAGAGATAAAGCAATCATAGAAACCCTTTATGGAGCGGGATTAAGAAGGTCAGAACTGATCACTCTAAAAAGAACCAACATCAACTGGGAAAAGGGCATACTGCACATTAAGGGTAAGGGTAAGAAAGAAAGGCTCGTTCCATTGAACGGCTATGCTCTGAATCTGTTAAAGCTCTATTGTGATTCCCACAACAGCGAATGGGTATTTCCATCTCCAAGAGGCGGGCATCTGTCTTCAAGAAGGCTTAACGAAATAATCTCAGAGGACGCTTCCAAAGCCCACCTTAAGGGAGTAACCCCACACAGATTCAGACATTCATTCGGCACTCATCTTTATGCTAAAGGAATTGACAGCAAAGTGTTACAGGATCTCATGGGGCATGAGAGTATCAACACTACAGCTATATATGCTAAGGTGTGCGTAGACAGAAACATTATGGAGTACAACAAATACTTTAAGAGAGAAGCGGTATAAAAGAGTATTGTCAAAAGAGTAGCACCGACTATTATATATACTTAAACTTTATTAAGTTCATCGTTAATTATATATAAGTCGGTGCTTTTATTTTGATAACATATTGGCTTCCTCTTAATCCATTTTATTTCATCATAAAGGTTTAAATAAAGCCTATTTTTCAATAGGCTTTATTACTTATTTTTTCTGGCTTCTAATATACCTCATTAGTATGGCGACCATTTCTGCTCTTGTAATATTGGCATCAGGATTGAATATATAAGAGCCGTCTGCTTGTTTCATGCCAAATACTAATCCCATGTCTGCTGCTTCTTCTATATCATTAGCCGCCCAATGACGTTTACCGTTTACTTCCAAATCCTTAAACCTCATGTTAATCGCCTCCATTTCTGCTTTGATTAAAGGAATAAAGTACTTTTCGGCAGCTTCCACTGTATTCCCCCCGAAAAATTTAGTACCTGGGCAGGATTTGTACTCTGCTCCAGTGCATGTTGGGTCATACTTTCCGTCAGATTGTCTGAACCATCTGTGATACAGTATTGTGCTCCTGGAAGGAGTCAGTTTAAAATGAACGCAAAGTATAGCATTTAAAAATACGATGATCTCCTTCTGCTTCTCGGTCATAATATCCTTATCGAAGTTACCGAGATTCTCAATACAGATGGAATCCGAACCCCTGTTGATAATGCCTGCGGATTTCATTTCCAGTGATCTGCCTGTCATTGCTGTTCCATCAGGGAAAGTGGTGAAATGTTGTGCAATATCCTTCCATCCGTTATCATGGACATGGTATCTCTGCATTGATTTTTGCAGAGTAAAATGATTACTGCCTGTAAAGTTGCTGTATGCAGGTACAGCAGTGTGGTGGTTATCTATTGTCTTTATTGTTCTCTTAACATTCTGGGCAAACAGCCAATTCTTCAGTTCTTCTTTTGATTCAAATAATATGAACTGTCCATCCTGTTTCATAGTACCCCCCCCTTTTTATATAGTAGGAACGTCAGGGCTGTTTTCTATTTTCTTTCCGTTCTCGTAGCCGGACTTAATAAAATAGAAAGCAGTCACTGACCCGAAGGGTACTGCAACAGTGCTGAGAATCGTTTCAGGAATACGATCTGTAAATGCCCAGAATATCAATGAAAATAATATTACCCCAAAGAAGAAAATAGTTATTGTCACAGTAAGTATCTTGGAAAACTCTCTTTTTTCTTTTTTCGTCATTGCCATCACCCTTTTAGTTTAGGCTGTTGGAAAATAATCTTCCCACTTCCACAGCCTCGGCAGTTTACCCTCTACCTGTGGTGGAATCCATACATTTGCATTAGTCCTTATTACAGCTAAACTGGTAACAGATTTGCCTCTACTTAAGATATCAGCAATGGCAGTTTTATCATCAGGCCACCAACCATTCAAGAATGCAGTGGCATAGAACAGTCTTACGTCACTCTCACGGATAATTGCCTCACCCATGAGCTGTGCAATCCTGTGGATTACTGCCTCAGCATTTATATCACTAACACGATATATTTCTGCCAAAGCTTTATGGAATTCTTCTTTAGGTATTCTGATTCCTGCTCTTGATAAAACATCGTATGCCGCAATAAGGTACGCCTCACCCGCCGTCCAGTCTGCTTTATGGAGATAGGCTTCACTCTGCTTAAGAATGAAGTCTCTTATAGACACTATTACGCTACCGATAAAATCTTGATTGCTGTTTTGCCTGATTATAACTTCATTCATCGCATCAGCATAATATTTGATATAAGATTCCGCAGGGATACCGCTATCAGCAAGGTTACGAATCAAACCTTCATTTATTAAATCACTGTTCGAGCTGTTTTTTATAATGGCAAAACCGATGTCATCCCTATAGTACTTAATGTGTGCTTCACTGTTGATTCCTTCGTAGAATGGCACGCTGATGTTTGCTTCAGAATGGAAACTGCTGTGTTGTCGAAGCACAGCCATACTTAAGAAGTTAGGGTTAGCAATATGCGATTGACCTGCTATTAAACTACGCTCCATTATTATAGCTTCACTTGCCATGAACTCATTGAAAGGTATGATAGCTTCACTCTTCAGGGAGTTTCCTGTAGCTCTGATATAAGCTATATGCTCTTTCCAGTCGTTTTCTTGCCCAGGAGAAATATGTGCAAATGAGTTAAATAGGTTCTTAGTAAGCAATATAGCTGTGTTATGTGACTCACTTGCATTTTTATCAAATGAAGCAGCAAGGTCACTTGTCTGCATAATCATTGCAGACGCCCCCATCATATCCCAATGAGCCAGTATGTTTGCAGAACCATGAAGAAGCGGAGATACGATAGTGGCTTCACTTTCCTTTAACCCCTTTTCTCTTAAGACAGCATGTGACCACCTATCTTGCTTTTTGGGGATAGTAACAGTGTTGTGGAACAGCTTCCTGCTTCCTGTCATGATAGTAGCGTTAGCTCCTAATGAGCCATACCCTAAATGACCTCTCCAGTCAAGTTCCGAATGAGTTACAACAAGTTTTGGACCATATCCAGATTCCTTAGAGTTAAAGGTAACGAAGTCATTACTTTTTAATACAATCTGTAGTTTCCGCTTTCCTTCCCTTATTTTCTGAAGCACCAATTCCGTGATATCTACTATCTGTGCATTCGAATTGAAGGAAAAAAGTGGCTCTTCTGATATTTCCATCGGAGTGATCCACATAATAAAACCTTCACTCCAATTGGAATAGTTTTCATATACATCGATAACTCCATCAGCAGTACCTGACCTTGATATGGAAAAATCGATAGACCAAATGGCTTGTCCTTCAAGATTAATAATATCGGTCAAATCAAAATCTATGTAGGAATAAAAGCTCCCCTCTGCCACGTTACCGACAGCCAGAGAGAGCAAGTATCCAAAGTTACTGTATGGGCGGTATTGCCTTGTGTAAGCGTCCTGAAGAGCTTCAATAACAAGAGTATGCTTCGGAGCTTGGAGTATCTCCAGAGCAACATCCAAAGTAAGGTTTTCATTAATAGACACAAGGCTTCTTAGTTCAGTTGGGTATGTAATGATTGCCTGGCTTATGTAATGAAGCTTTTCAGCAATAGTGTTGATATGATAGAAAATATCTAATTGATTAAACTCCACTTTTGCTATATAGGCTTCACTTCTTATTGCTCTGTATATGTTTATTATTGCACTACTAATAAGCTGTTTCTTCACCAAATCAAGTTCGGCAGCACTTGGCATATCTCTATGTCTCACAATAATTGCATGGCCACCAAAATTAAGAGCCTCGGCAATGGCATTGATGTGATAGGTAACGTCTAACTGGTTGAATACCGCTTTCTTTATTTCAGCTTCACTATGCAAATCCTTGGCAAGGATTATTTCTACCGCACTCCACAGGTGGCTTTTAATAAGCTCAAGGTCTGCTGAACTATTAATATCACTGGTTCTGTGGATAATTGCTTGTGCAGTAAAATCATTTGAGTCAAGGACGGAGTTTACACCATAAAGTATGTCCAGTTCATTTTGAACTGTATTATTAATCGAACCGTACACTTACACCACCCGCCCCAATAGCCTAATTTGGAAGGTGTCATCCCCTGTTATAGTCAAAGCAGGTTTTATTCTTACATAGAAGATTCTGGACGACAGCCGATCCAGTCGAAATGTTAAAGGATATACAGGGTCAAAGTTCGGCGGGGGAACAAGACTAAACTCAATTCTCGTTCTGGTAACATCCCGCATGGAGTCATATAATAAACCATAACCATCCCTTTCTTCGGCAGCTACGTTGTTTTTCGAAGCAAACAGTACCACATTGAAATCTGAATCGTCATACCCGTTAATAACTTCTATGGCATGAATCTGAGCATAACTCCCACCTATGACATGCCCTAAATTTAACGGGCGAAGTCTTATTTTGTCGGGAGTAGTATAGAAATCATAATCAACTTCAGCATCGTCAAAGGCAATACCAGGCATTATTTTTAACTGGTATTCACCGTTGATAAGCACATTCCGTAATCCTTTATCGGGGGCATGTAGAGTAATCACATCACATAATACAGTTATAGGCTCTTGAAAATTAACAGTAATTTTCTTTATTAACCCCACACCTGTTTCCTCGGATTGAAGAGCAATAACAACAGCAAAAGTATGTAAAAACCAGGATGGTTCAAGTTCCACCCACTGCTCTGCCGTAATAGCCTCAAGCTGTTCTCTTGTCATACCATTTTCAACATCACGGGTTACCACCTGCCATCCATTGTTATACGTATAGTAAGTATTGTCTCTTAAAATCAAGAACCTAACTTTCTTGAGCGGGGAGGCAGAATCTGAAATGCAATCTGCTGATACACTTTCTATTTTACTTTTATGTATTGTAGGTAAGTCTACCGTTACGAATTCTGTTCCTGGGGTTTTTAAAGCTATACCGTAGTTTTCGATCACTTCAATATTTTCACTGGTTATATATCCTTCTTTGAAGTTAAACTCTCTTACAAAGCTGAAAGTATCCTCATTTTCCTTTGTAATATTGAACACTAAAGAATCAGGAATGCCATTTTCATCAATTAACCTAATAACCAACCTGTTATTGCCGAGGTTGAAATAATCTACATTTACAGGTATCTGTAAATCTACAGGTGTAGTATAATAGTCAGATGTTTCAACTTCAGTATCATTAACGAATATTTTATAAAAAATTTGTCTATTTTCTTTATGACCAACAGATAAATGTGCATATATGAATGAGTCTGTAACCCAAGGGGTAGTTTTGGTCAAATATCCGTCGATAGTAAAAGGATTATATATCTCTGTTAAGGTTACAGTACCGTTACCGCCATTACCACCCAGGTAATAGTCGCTCCAACCGCCGGATTGATATGAGATTCCGCCGGATACATTATAAGTTCCGTTATCAATTATTTCAGTATAGAAGATATTTATACTGCCGCCGCCAGAAGCACCGCCACCGCCCAAGTGATTATAGTAATTGGAAACAACTTTTCTTCCTATCGAATCCGAACCTCTTGATTCTATAAGACCCCTGTTGATAAATTTTTTAGTAAATATTATTAAAAGACCGCCAGTTCCTGGTTGCCCAGAATTTGTGCCTAAATCTGTAGGTCCGTTGAAATCTGACCCTGGCGGATTACCTGCACCCCCATGTCCTTGATAGTAAAGACCGGAAGATCCGCCTCTTCCACCTGCTCCGCCCGTATCAGAACCAGCAGTACCATAAGAACCGCCGCCTGCACCAGCAGCTCCTCCTCCACCGCCCGATCCCCCAGAATAAGACGTAGCATTACCTCCACGAGCAGCACGATTGGTAAAAGTGCCATACATTCCGCCTCCACCGCCACCGCCTAATGCTCGACCTACTCCGTCTACACCTTTATAGCCGTTTTGATTATAGCCACCAGCCGCTCCACCTAATCCACCTACGGCAGGCACATACTCAAAAGTTTCATCTATATTCTTATATAGGTATACATTTTGACCTGGAGCAGACGCCCCTCTTGCTGTCATGCTCATAGTACCGTTATTGATAAGCTCCCCGTTGACCCAAACAAGCATACCTCTTTTTCTCACCTTGGGTCTGAAAACAGCACCCGCTTCTATAATAAGGTTTTTATGGTATCGCAAAATGAGCATTCTACTATCGGCAGTATCACTGCCGAGAGAATCCTGTTCGGTATAAGTCACATTGGTATAGTAATTGAATACTTCTGCATCTATAGAAACATTTTCTCCGTTAGCTTCCAATACAAAAGTATGGTTTCCGTCAGGTATATCTTCTTTCATATATTCATATAGTGTTTCTTTTCCTGTATACGTTGCCATAAGCTACCTCAACTCAATACTGCATAGATTTTATAGACATAAGTTTGGTCATAGTCCATTGCTTCATCTACATATTGAGAATTAATATCCTCTGTATTAAGCACTTCAATGTCATTGCGGGTCAAAATTATTCTTCTAACATAGTAGTCTGTTTTAAATCTTCTCCAGGATATAACTACTTTTTTATAGGCAGCTACAGAAGACGGTAATATAAATGTTGTAGGTGTTACAGTAAGGATTTGGGATATCATTGAAACAGTGATATCCCCGCCCCATATGATTATTCCATAACCGTCAGCCTCTTGTGTGGCGTTGATTGAAAAAGTATTCCCACCACCAAAAGATATTTCTCTTATGTCTTCTATCTGGGGGCGGTTGTTGTAAGTCACTGTTTTTATATCCCAAGGATTCTGTATCTTTCCTATGTAAAACTGTCCACTATCATACGTACCTGATAGAGTTAAGTTAATGATTAATTCAGCTACATAAACTTCATCTTTATTGAACCCTGGCTTGATTAAGAGCATACTGTCAGTAAGATCCAAACTCTCACCATAGAAATTTTGGTCTGGGTTACTCTGACTTATAATAACTGCGTCTAAATTAGATAATTTCTGTATTCCCGTCTGCATTGTCACCACCATATGACTTAGGATAGGCTAATAATGTAACTTGGAACGTAGATGGCTCTGTCAAAACTTTTGCTGTGAACATCTTAATGTAGATAATTCTTCTACCACCCTGTTCTAATTCAAATTGCAATGGATACTCTGGAGTAAACGGATTATCAGTAAAGCTCATTCCAATTTTAGTGACTGAACCTTCTCTGTCAGCATTGCCAATATAGGCATAGGTTTCGTCATGGTCACACTCCGCACCAAAATGATAGATAAACAATGTAACATCAAAGTTTAAATCATCATATCCGTTTATAAGCTCAAAAGCGTGAATATCAGAGTTCTGGCCGCCCGTAAGATTTCCAATACTCAGTGGGCGTAGCTTTATCCCGTCTGGCGTGGTATAGAAGTTATAATCTACATCCGTAGAGTCAAAGGCTATTCCTTGTCTCAGTTTTAACTGGTACTCACCATTTACTAAGACATTTCTGAACCCAACAGCAGGGATTGGAGCTTCTATAACATTTGAATACTGTATTGTAATATCATAATGGACTTCAATCATATAGAAGTAGTTCCCCGTACCAACGTCAGTATCTATGTACTGTATAGCATTCGGATTTGTTAGCTCCGCCACAACAGTTTTATTATCAAAAGTATTTGAAGTAGATCTGATGACTACAGTCTTTTGGTACTCAGCACCCTCAAGCATTATTAATGGATTCCAGGTCAATGGTACTAAATCCATAGTAACTTCATTGGGTTGGTTGAGTATTGTGCCCCAGTATTCATATTCTACTGTATTATTGAGTACGTCTATTACCAGTTCAGTGTCTTCAGAGTATATAGCGATTCCATATGTAGTCACCATTAAGAATTCAAATACAACCTCACCTGAAGTGCCGTTATACTCAAGTTCTATTTCCTTCGTGGTATCGACAGATGGTGGAGATTCAATTTCAGCAGAATCCCAGTCACTTGTTATAGGAGCAATCTTTATTGTTCCTGCTGATCCTTCCAGTATGTTCAAAGCTAATAATGCGTTTTTTAGATACCCTGATGAAGTAGGAATCTTTAAATAAGCTACGCTGCCCCCGCCTATCAACAAGGAAGCTGTATTTTTAACTAAACCAAGCCCGTCATAGTAAAAGCTATCCAAATCCTTTTTTATAACAGTATCAGTCCAACTCTGAACTTCAGTAGTACCATCTGTGTACTCAAAGGTAATGGTGTTTATCCCCACATCGAGTATTAACGGAACATTGACTTGGACAGGAGAAAAAGCGGGGGTTGTCCAATCTAAATATACTTCCCCGTCTACCAAAACTCTATATGAAATAGGATCATCTTTATTTTCGTCAATAATTTCACCAATGATGTGAGGGGTTTCAGAATACACTACTTTTTTATCTATGATCGTGGTAGTAGTAGGTTGAGAATTTAATGTTTCAACTATTAATACGGGGCGAAATCCTCTATATGCCTGCGAGTCTCCTGATGCTACTTCGACAAAAGCATTAACTCCATTGTTAGAGGCGAAGCCAGTGCCACCCCTCATAACTCTTAGTGTCGCATCTGAAGTGGCTACGGTAGAAGTCCAGCTTCTCACAGGTACATTCCAGTGCCATATAGAATCGTCCCCCGCCGTTATTAACCCATTAAGAGTATTATTACCTATTATATAATCCCATTCGTTTTCGGTATCAGAAGGGCTTATTCCTCCCTCAATTAATTTTATTGTAAAAAGCGAATTAGTAAACGTATCCCCATCACTTTTATATATAGTAATGTATGGACTTGAATAGTGAACTACTGCTAAATATGTACCGTTTGGAGAGAAAGATACTCCTCGTCCAGTACCCGTTGGTAACACAGATGGGTTAGGTAACTTTGTAAAAGTATCCCCATCCTTTTTGTATATAGTAATGTATGGACTTGTAGTGTGAGCTACTGCTAAATAAATTCCGTCTGGAGAGAAAGATACTCCGTATCCGTGATTCGCTGGTAACCCAGATGGGTTAGCTAACTTAGCAAAAGTATCCCCATCCCTTTTGTATATAGTAATGTATGGACTTGCATCGTGAGCTACTGCTAAATAATTGCCATCGGGAGAGAAAGATACTCCTCGTCCAGTACCCGTTGGTAACCCAGATGGGTTAGCTAACTTTGTAAAAGTATCCCCATCCTTTTTGTATATAGTAATGTATGGACTTGTATCGTGAGCTACTGCTAAATAATTGCCATCGGGAGAGAAAGATACTCCGTATCCGCTACTCGCTGGTAACCCAGATGGGTTAGGTAACTTTGTAAAAGTATCCCCATCCCTTTTATATATAGTAATGTAGGGGAAACTACTGTGAGCTACTGCTAAATATGTACCGTCTGGAAAGAAAGATACTCCATTTGCGACGCTTGCTGGTAACACAGATGGGTTAGGTAACTTTGTAAAAGTATCTCCGTTCCTTTTGTATATAGTAATGTATGGACTTGTACCGTGAGCTACTGCTAAATATGTACCGTCTGGAGAGAAAGATACTCCGTATCCGTGACTCGCTGGTAACTCAGATGGGTTAGCTAACTTAGCAAAAGTATCCCCATCCCTTTTGTATATAGTAATGTATGGACTTGTAGTGTGAGCTACTGCTAAATAAATTCCGTCTGGAGAGAAAGATACTCCTTGTCCGTTACTCGCTGGTAACCCAGATGGGTTAGCTAACTTAGTAAATAAATTTGCAATTTTATCAAGAGATATCCCAGAAATAATTCCTGAATTGTTAAGGGTATCCCAAGAAATACTATGCTGTATGTTTCTATCAGCAACTAATTTCTTTCTACCTTTGTGATCATATCCTACATGAATAAAATAAAATAATCCATCTGGGGAGGCGGCCCCACCGACTGGAATTTCAGTTGCAACACACTCTCCAAGTTCGGAAAAAAAACCAACTCTACCAAGTGAAGCAGTATATCTACATGCAATAGCGTCTCCAATTTGCATATCCGATATTTTAGTTTTTATGTTTAAAGGTATAGCCATATTTTCACCACCAATCAATAATAAGCATTCTGTTGTGGGCTATCAGGTTCTATAAATTCTAATACTGGACGGAATCCTATATTAGTTCCTAATCCGTCAAACGCAACTTGAGCTACATCCATCCAGGTACTTCCGTCGGTTCTATTATCGTTTCCACGCAACATTCTCCCTGTATTAAGTGTAGTTACAGAAACTCCTCCCCGATTTACCCACGTTCCTATTACAGGGGCTCCTTTCGTAAGTGAAAAACATTTTCCGTAATTCCAAATACTATCAATCCCCGCAGTTATTTTTCCATCAAGAGTAGATTTTTTAATATAGGTATCATATTCATTATTTGGTGGGAAGGCGCCATAAAGAGAATCTCTAAAGGTGGGGTTGCCGTTTTCATCAGCATAAATATTTCCACCAGACAAACTTCTAAATTTCATTCTATTCTCATATCCCCATATTGTATTATGAAGAGTTATATGATTATTCCCAATATGGTCATAAACAACATTTCCTTGATTCTCATTAAACTTCCACCATCCAACAAGTCCTGTTTCGTTTCCGTTTAATTCATCATTTATCGAAAGTGGGTCAATAGCTATATTCCATATTGCAAGCTCTGTGATGCTTCCACTAAATAAGTATGGATTTGCTGGATCTATGCCTCTGTCACGGTAAGCGTCAGCTCCAATAACCAAAGAATTTTGCCATGAATAAGTTATAGGCTGTCCACTTGTAGACCGAGAAACCTTCAATTCCCCATCAATATATAATTTTATAGTGTTTTTATCGAATATACCTAATAAAACATGTTCCCCAGGAGATAATCCAGTATAAGGATAGTCCGCTCTTATGTATTCATTATTTGTATACACTTGAAACCCTACATTTCCAGTTGATCTTAGCTGAAATCCATATCCGCCAGTTTGAAAATTACTTAAAATTGTATGAATATCTGAAACTGGTTTACTCCAATCTTCTTTATAAACTTTTACTCTTATAGAAAGAACTTGTGGTTGTAATATAGAATTGTACGGAATTTCTCCATAAGAATCTTTCCCATTGAAATATACACCCTTAGTATACCTATGGGGTGGAATATACCATGTGTGATTATATAATGTTATGTGATTATTACCCTTCTTGTCATATACTTTATTGCCACCAAGTCCTTCAAACTTCCACCATCCAACAAGACCAGACTCATTACCAGTGAGTTCATCATTTACAGTGGTTGGGTCAATAGATGTATTCCATATAGCAACTTCATAGATTTTACCTGAAAAATAATATGGGTTAGAAGGATCTGGACCGGTAGATGCGCTAGCGTCTACGCCGAAAGTAAGAGAGTTATTATAAGCATAAGTAATATTATAAGTACCTCCAAGATTTGTAGTAGCCTGTAGCACTCCGTCTACATACAGCCTGACATATCTGCCATCAAATGTAGCATATATAATGTGTTCACCTGGGGATAAACTTGTGTAAGGAGTATTTACAACACGATAAGCTCCATTAGCATATACTTGGAACCTTATAGTTCCATCTGTCAGGAGCTGTATCCCATAACCCCCGCTTTGGAATTTGCTAATAATTGTTTCGTGAGTTGTTACAGGTGTTGCCCAATCATCTTTTGATACTTTTACCTTAACAGATACTCTTGTTGGAGCAAGTGCTGCCACATAAGGTACTTCCCCATAAGTATTTGTACCGTCGAATACTACTCCATATTTTTTCAATGCTCCATCAATCAATCCAGCATCATTTAATGTTTTCCATGATATATCAGTTTGAACTACACGATCGGCAACAAGAAGCCCTTTGTCCACTTTTATAAAATAGAATTTTCCATCGGGTGTAGCGACATTACCGTTTTTTGAAATTTCGGCCGCATTACATGTTCCTAATTCAGAAAATTCCCCAACAGCCCCACTGACCGGAGCTTTATATCTACAAGGAATACAATCCCCAATTTCCATATCTTCAATTGTTGTTTTTTCAGTTAAAATAGGATGTGCCATTTTATCAACCTCACAATAGAGTTAATGTCTTTTTGAAATACTTACAGCTATTCTTGTGGAAGTCTATCGGCGTAACTTCTCTCGTATCACCAAAGTAAGTAATCATGCTTCCACTCACACTTTTATTACATGTAATGTAGCTTTCATGGAGTACAAGGCTCTTCAGCACATCGACCACTATAGTATGCTTGACATTAAAATTACCTATGTCGAATGAGTAGTCTTTCTCTAATTCCAAAAGGAATTTTGATTTATATGTAGTCTTTTTCAAGGGAACCCCGTTCCCCATGTAGAAATCGTCATAAGCTCCTATGCGGTAATTGAAGTTATTGTATGGCGGGTTATTGATAAAAGCGTACTCATTGTTCTTTTTGAAAGCCATATAAAAATACCGCCCCGCCACATTGAATTTGCCTGTTTCGTCAAACTCGACGAAGAAGTAAGTCTTTTCATCTCTCAAAACCAGTTCATCTATGAATGCACGGGAATCCTCATCAAGCCTAAAAACTTCATTTTCCTTATCGAAAATAAGCTTTACTTCTTCCCCGCCCGAAAGCTCGGTTACTTTCTGGTAATTTAAATTAGTGAATCGGATAATTCCACTGTCAGCATTGAAGTTGACAGTGGAATCCCCACTCGATTCTGTAATTTTAAAAGCGGCTACCTTGCTCTTATCAAGGCTTATACCATCATACTGCTTAATGATAGTACCGTCCTGTAGTCTGGCTACCCAAATCATGATTATCCTCCTTAGATTACACCGTCATAGTTGTAGGAAATACGAGTGTACCACTCAACACGCCCCGCCTGAGCGTCTGGGTTAACAACGAGCCTCATTTTTATTTTTGCATAGTTAGCTCTATCGTTTATTGACCCTGCGTTGGCCGCCCCGCTTATTACGTTCTTTACTCCAGACGCTGAAGGAACATCAACTTTCGTGCCTCCTTCAATAGTAGCCCACTCACCAGACTTCCATGATCCGTCCTGACCATAAATGCCCCAGTCGCCCTGACCATTATTCCTGGAAGCGTCAAAGAAGATTACTTCTACATGACCTCTCTTGTCATAACCGCTACTTGGGCCGGCAATCGGGCCTTCGGGCTTATACGACAGGTTAGTGTCTATTTCATTGGTGGTTGGATTTCTGACAAGTGAGAGTGTAGATATCTGAACACTCTGCATACTGCTGACCTGTGTATTGCCTGCACGATTGTTCCATACAAGGAACGTACATGGGTAATATTCGGGGTCAGGATCACTGAGGTCGGCAGACCTACTTGCACTACCGGCGTCAACAATACCAGCGTTCCATGAAGACATTTCCTGCGTATTCTCAGGTACTGTTATATCAGTTTCAGTTTTATAGGCTTCCCCATTATACCAAGTAACTATAGGAGCTTCTAAAGACATACATCATCATCCTTTCACTGTGTATATTTGCAAATTAAAAGTGGTTAAAGCACCCTTATTTTCAAGAACTACATATATGTCATTAGTGCCTGACTCATCATGATAAGGTATCTGCATAATATCCCATAGAACTCTTCTTACTGTTCCTGATTTGTAGACATACTTCCCGCCGTTAACTTCGGGTTTTGTGAACAAAGAAAGCTCAAAATCGCCTGTATGTTCCTCACCAGTACATTTAACCCCTCTGATGTACCCCAACTGAATGAATGGCATCCATAAAGCCCTTTTTTCATTCTGACCTACGGCTACTATGGTTGTCTCATACACTTCCAGTTGGCTTTCCGTTCTGTCATACAGTTCATTGATGGCAGGCACTATTACCTTTGAAGAAGTCTTCAAAGCATAATTGTTTCCGATAATCCTCTTTACTTTTTTAGCTTCTTGTAACGCAACAATTGTTTCCATTCCATCACCAATTAAAAAAGGAGTTACCTGTTATAGGGTAGGTAACTCCCAATGTTGTATAACGAACTTACTTCAGAGAGATGATACCGTAACTTCAACATTTGCGATATCACCATTAGCATTGTATGTATAAACTTTCTCAATCTTTTTCAGATTCTTAACGATGGTTTCTTTTATGATGTTGCCACCATCATCATACTCAAAATCAGTCGTTCTAACAGTTTGATTATTGTATGTCACTACTTCTTGCTTAATGTTTTGGTGGGAATCATAGACATATTCAATATTATGGTTGTGGGTATCCTCCCACGGATCTGTATCTGCTACTAAAAATTCGATTATTCCTTCGGGTAGCTCTTCGTAGTCAAAGGTAATGGTATGGTCATCTATTTCAGTGTAGTCTCTGACAAGCAGACCGTTTATGAATACAAGAAGATTATTAGTACCAGGGTTATAGGTTATTTCCTCCAGGGTGTAAGTTCTTTGAGTTATGTCTGTTATGGGTTGCTGCTCATACTTAAAAAAGATTCCAATATTCTTGGTAGTGAAAGGTATATTCCATTCAATCCACCCACTACCGTCATACAGATAAAACTTCTTTAACTCTGTAACGATTGCTACTGTATTATGTTGTATGTCAGCAAGGTTCAATAGATCCCCGTATGTGGCTACAACCCTTAAATCCCCGATGTTTATGTCATTGGGGGCGTGGTGGCGAATTGTAATCAAATCCCCCGCCCTTAGAGAATCGTCATTATATATGATAGAGGTTGGTGAGGCTTCTGTATAAGCACTCTTAGGAACGAGCGTACCATTCTTGTAGACATCTATCATATCCATTCCGATAAGGTATGATTTCTCCAGGGGTATGACTGTCTGCCCGTCTACTTCTATGGTAACTTCTTCGACTGCTAAAGGGTTATAGATTTGCGATATCCAGTCCAGTGCCATCAGATTACCTCCAAAAAGAATGAACAGGTTTTATTCCTATAGTCATACTCAATAGCGTCCGAAGGTCTACGGATAAATAACTGAAACGGAACTTGTTCCTGGGGAGATAGCTCAACAGTAAATTCTTTCTCCACCCCATCATAATTGTTTACGTTAACAGGATCTAAGGATACAAATATCCAATCGTAGAAAGGAGAGTACTCAGCTACTTTTAAAGTTACTGTTTGGGTTTCCAGCGAGTTGTTCCTTAAGTAGTAATTTCTTAGGATATAACCGTTCTCAAGGTTGCCAAGGAAATCCTCCCCTGCTAAGGGTAGGACTTCTCCATAGTCGTTTAATATGTCAATATCAGCGACACACTCATACTCATCCCCACCCCATGCGTCAGTCAGATTCTTTTCCGCTATTAGAGTGTCACCGTCATATATTTTGATGTTTCCCGAAAATGGGTAGGTGGGCCAAGTAAACTTAAGCTCATTTCGGTCAGATGTGGTTACATAAACGTCATTTATGTACAGATCCCACCCGCCCAAAACTCCATAGATATACACATACTCACTGGTGTAAGCCTTAAAGTTCTTGAGTACATAAGGAGCGGTTCCGTTTACTACAATAGCCAGAGTATCAGCATTGTGGAAATTGATCTGCCCCCGATTCACCCACTCACCCTCAGCATTTGCACCAAACCCTGTATACACATTGTTTTTCTTTACTACACGAATCCACGGGTAAGCGGATTGAGGCTCTGTGTAATACTCCACAAAGTCAATGCGTTCTTTGCCCCGTTTTAAGCGAATACCACCATAATCCCCATACTCAAGCGGGATGTAGTCGTTCTCAACATCGATTACTAAGTTGTCATGGTCGATAAGGTCAAACAGTATTTCACCCGATGATATGGTAATGTAAGAACCCCCAAAGCTGTAAACAGCTTGGGGTCTTAGCAGAGGGCTAAATGTGGGTGAGTTGAAATCCTCAACCAATATTAATCCACTTACTTTTTTCTTTAATGTCTTCACAGGCCCATCAATCCTACTTAAGCTTACTCGTTAGGTATAACAGAATAATCAATAGGAATATACATAGCACATCGAACATTGTCTGTTCCATATCTTGCGATAACAGATTTAAGTTCTTCCCTAAGCTTCTCATAGCTTGTGTAGGAGCTATGTAAGAACCAAGGGTCATTCGTATACTTACCTTCTCCGTTCAGATTAACGGGAGAATTTTGTGTGCCACCTGAAACTCCTGACGAGAGCTGCACGTAGTTGTTTGAGCCTGTCGAAACATAAATACTACCCTTGTGTACTACCTGAGCACCGCCAGAAGATGCGTATGTGGGTCTTACAAATAATAAATAAACTTTTTGTAATAAATCAGCCATTTAGATTCTCCTTTCGTTCTCAACATCCCAGATTAATTCATCTTCCGAGATGCCATATTCTCTCTTCATGTCACCGTTCCAGCTACGCCTATTGCTGCCGTGCTTCTTGCCTCTTAACCTGTTGATGTAACTATGATCTTTGCTATAAATAAACATTCCGTCTTCGCCGTATTCAACAACTCTTTTGCCCCACCTGCTTTCGAAATAATTAACCATATCGTTTTTTATTTCTTCAAGCACCTGGTAGCCTATCAGTTCAAGGTTATCCCGATATTTGCTAAGCTTACCTTCTGCAAACCATATGCACCATCTTACCAAGTAACTGTACTCTTCCGATACTTCATTTTCAGGCCTTGCCTCTGTAATCCACTCATCAAGTATCGAAATAAACCTCTCTATAGCATGGACAGGGATACATGCACTAAAGTGATTCCTGTTAACATAAAGGATTTGCTCCACAAATAGGATGAAATCCAACATAGCCTTAAAGCTAATTTTCGCTTCCACAGTAACTTCATTTTCTCTGAACCTTAAGAAGTCTTGCTTCTGTGGATTCAACCATATCTTATCGTGAGCTTCCCCTGTCCTGTACCGCCACCGCTTATAGAACCTCAAATCCTTATACTTATGCTTAAAGGCTGAAGCGTGAGCAGTAACATAGTTCCTTTTATATTTTCTCGTTCCAACAATAGTATAGGTATTTTTGGTTTTATGTTTTCGAATCGGAGACTGAACATGAACAGCTTTATGTCTTTTTGCATGTGCATCAGCTAAAATATAGGTACTCTTATGCTTGTTAACGTATCCTTCCATGTAGTTTCTCCGCGCACTGAGGATTTCTTTAGTGTAGACTTCCTCTTGGCGATTCTCTTCAGCCCCGCCAAAACCTTTCCCCAGGATTTCTTTTTGGTTGCTGATTAAAACACCCATAAGATACTTAACATAAGCTTCTTCTCCTCTGTACTCGAACCCTTCGTCAAAAGCCGTTTTACTAATGCCTGCGTCTATTACTTTTGTGAGCTGTTTTTTAAAATCTTCGTTGTAGATATCCTTTATCCTTGATACTTCAATGAGTTCTCTGTAGAATGGTTGAATAAGACCAGTGTAAACTTTCTCAAAAAGGTTATTCTTGCTATAGTAGAATTCACTGTGCCCGTACTCAATCATACGGGGAGTGTGCTTTGCAATACTTATTTTTATCTCTAAGTTTCTATATCGATATTTGCGGATCGGTCGAACACTCTCCAACCCACGATAGCGATATGGGTTAATGTTTCGAGAGTTATCCCTGTAAGCATTTATATGGCTTAATCTCCCTCCTATTGGTCTATTATACAGAGCGGCATTCTTCCAAACCCTACTCAATACTTCATTGATGTTATCCTTGGAGACCTGCTTATTTGTAAGAGCATAAATCATAGAGGCAGCTTCGCCCCAACTTAGTGATTTAGTTATAATGTCAGATACAATCATTGCAAAAGCTACCTGTCTCTTTATGCCTATCGATTTAACCAAGTCAGCAATAATATATCTGACAGTCTGTTTTGAGACCGATGCATTCCCCTCACCAGATAATTTACTGTTATTTATGTCTATATCTCTGGAGTCCATAGGATAATCCACGGATTTTAAGAATCTGTGCATAATATCTGAAACCGTGTTTGCACTCCCAGTCTTGTTCGAAACTATCTCCTGTTTTTTCTCGTCCTCAACAAATGAAAGAGCACTTTTACATAAAGCTGTAATAGAAACCTTCAAGTCTGCATACTCTTTGGGCGGCGGAAGAACTTCTTGAACTCCAGACACGGATTTTAAGGTATACTTGTATATCTCATATATGTTGTAGCCATAAAAATAAAACGGGTATATGCCTTTAAATAAAGCATTAAAGGCAAAAGGATACCCGTTGTTAGTCCGAAAACTGAATGTATACCTCATATATCTGTCCTAATTGCAAACCCTATTAGTGAGTCAGGTGAGGTATTGAAAGGAGTATATGGAGCATTTATGTTAAGGAATATGTACCTTTCCTCTTTGTTACTCATGTATCTGTTGTAAATAAGCTCTACACAGTGTTCCTTTGCCACCCTCGGTACAGCAAGGCAGTTCCTGAGAATACCTCTGTCATTCTCGTGAACATCTGTAAGAACTATATCAGATACAGGATGCTTACCAGTGTGCATTGACTGACCGTTGAATGTCTTCTCTCTGAACTCATACCCGCCAAACAGAGCTACCTTATGTGCCTGGAACGGTCTTCTTGTCTTTGTCTTCACCATGACTACATCAGTGATACCCGTACCTGTGTAGTCACCGTAAGTCTTCTGCAATACTGGAGCGGTATATGATCCAGAGAACCCACCAAAGTTACCTTCTATATCTGTTTCAAGAGCACCATCTATCTGCTTCAGTGATCCAAAATAGAATGGTGAAGAGAGCCAGTCACTTGCAGAAAGTCCAGGGTCGCCCATGACAACGCCAGCAACACTGTTGTTATCAAAAGACAGCCAATACTCAATCGGGAGCCACTCACGGGCTATTGCTACAGCATTAGCTGTTTCCTTGAACCAGTTCAGTTTGCCTGTCATGCTGAAGTGATCTACAGGAAATCCGCTTGTAATGTCAGAATCATTATCCTCGGATATAGCATAGTCCTCACCAATGACCCATGTCAGACCGAAGTAGTTTGTAGCAGGTGAACCATCCACATTGACCGTGGCTGGCATAAGGAACTTGACATAGTATTCTTTTGTAACTTCTACAGGTGTCTCATAATCAACAAGCACCTGTTTCCCCTCAAGAGCAGGATTAACAGTGATTTCACTGGATCCTGTTATTTTGTACTCAGTGATATCGATATCGTCACCTTCAGTAAGATAGAGATTGTACTTCTTATCCCTTACAAATACTCTTGTCCCGCCACCCTCTGCTATGTCGTTTTCAAGAGTGATCACACCGTCAGTAACAGTCTGAGGCTCACGCTTAACCCACTGTTTGTCGATAGTGGTGGACGCTTTAACTACAGCCTTATTTGTGATACTGTTTAAAGCTGCTTCTAAACCGCCTGATGGATTGGGATTTACCAATGTCCAGTTATTCGAAGGATTAAGTTCATCTCCAGTGCAGAGTTTGGTTACGATATCTTTCACTATATTGGCAGCAGTAGTGTAACCGTGTATATATGCCATACTAACACTCTCCTTATCTTATATTAATAACAGACCCGCTTATTCCTATCTCAACAGGATGGGGGTCAGTACTGCTTATGTTCTTAAAAACAATTACAAAACTTTTCTCATAAACAATAATAGAAGTAATTGCAATAACATTTACCCTGGCGAGAAATCCGGAATTCATATACTCAGGAACAGTTTCTTCGTATGTCGAAGTTATTGTTCCGTCTAAATAGGTTATCTCAGCAGTCTCAACATGCTGTGTCAAATCCGCAATAGTGAGTGTAAAAGCATCTATATTAGAATCCATGTTTACATAGTTAGGCTGAATAAGCACCAATGACAGATAATCTCCCGCCCCTACTTCAACATTAAGTCCTTCCCAATAAAAAGCCCAGTTCAGATTGTTTATGTCTGTAGTGATTGCTTCATTAGAAAGAGCTATTATTTCATACATCAAATACTTTTCAAGCCCACTGTTGTTATGAAAGTTTATTACAATCGGGGTTCCCGCAGGAACGATCTCATAAACCTCAAACATTCTATACTCTGTCATTTCTTTTACATATGAGTTCTTTATAACATAGCGTGAGCCTATCATTACGTCATAGGTGTCCTCGATGTTGTAAGAAGTCAGGCAAAGATGAATTCCTTTGAATTCTATTTCTCTATTAGGTATATAAACAGCTTGATACATTCCTGTTACAGGTGCTACATGGATCTGCCCGCCCGTCTGATAATTCAGCTTCTTGAGCGGGAAATACGGGTGGGGGAGCTTTTTAACTTCATTTACAGTACCAACAGTATCAACAAGCTGAACTCTGTCAACTTGCTCCACCTTAAGCACTTCTTCAACTGTTGGAACATATGCAATAGTGAAACTTCCCATTTAACCACCTTAAACAATCATCTTGGAATCAACAGTCTCAAGCTTACCCTTAAAGTAGTTTAGACTTACTTCTATTTTGAATAACAAGCGGTCTGAGAGGTCGATTTTGTTCTCCTCTATGAATTGAGTCATTTCATCATAGGTCATGTCTTCATCTTGGCTTATGTAGTACCTATTCCTGAAAGGCTGTTCCCTTTCAGCAATCCTTTCTAAAGCGTCTTCGATTTCCTTTTCAGTACTATATGGATTGTTTATTATCTCATAGTCATCAAGGCTTTGCTTTTTAGCTTCGTAGTAATCATAAAAATCCTGAGTGGTCATTCCCAACGGGTTTGGTAGGTATACTTTTAATTGGTCGTAGTGGTATAGGTCTTTTTTGATTCTGTATTTCTCTCTTAGTCTTGTATTGTCTTCTATAGCTTCCTGATACTGTTCTTCAGACACATCCCCGCCCTCGTTATAAATAATCCATATTTTTTTATTCAACATATAGGTCACAAAATCTCTTTCTTCCATCCCAAGCGGGTTGGGGAGAAATTGTACAAGGGTATCGTAGTCATAAGAGTCTACCAAAACTCCATATAAGGAACGCAAGTTTTGATTCTCTATCTCTGCTGCGTCTATTTCAGCCTGTGCTTCTGCTTTCTCTTCATCAGTACTGTCGGGATCGGTAAGCACATCCGTGTAATACTGAATTGTGAGCCTATTAAACATATACTGAACAAAAATCTCGGTGGGCATGTTAAAAGGATTTGCAGTAGTATACATCGAATCAGTCACTACAAAGACTGAGATTACAACAGAAGATAACTTGCCCCCATCCCTTACTAGCTCGATCAGTTGCTTGACGTTTTCATCAAACGTAATCAGAATGCTTTCCAGTCTATTAGTGACAGGGTTTTTGAATAGCTTCAGATTGAAATTATTGGATTCCAATGTTGTCAGTACAGCAGATATAAGTCTCGTGTTATTCTTTTCATTCTCCGAAGAATCGGCTGGAACTTCATTTGCCTCCTCGATATACTGATTTATGATATGACTGCCTTGATTGGCTAAATATCTGCGTACCTCGTCACGGGCTAAATCCAAAATGGCATAAGCAATATATTCATTTGATGTACCGAATCCCATTAATCCACCCCCAACCAGTACAAATCCAGTGTTGTTATGTAGCCTTGGTCATCCGTATATGAATCTTTAATGCCTTTAACAACATACTTACCTTTTGTATTAGTATCACGGTTATAGATTTCAACAACGTCCATGAGTTCAATATACGGGTTTCCCTCAACGGCAACCTGCAATGTTTTGAACAGTGTTTTGATATCATAGAACAGCTTTTTAGCTATTGCATATCTCTTTCCGTAAGTATTGGCGAAGTCATAATACTCAGAAGCTGTCTTCCTGACACCCAAAGTATATTTAAACAACTCTGTATCAAAGAAGTGATCCGTTTCATAAGGGCCATTGATTATAAGATGGTTTCTTATTTTGCTGTAGTCATAGCTCTTACTGACTCGAACAAGATTTTCACCGTCAGTAAACTTGAACTGCGGGATTACATTGTTCAAATTAGATACGTTCATAAACGGGTGTAGTGTTGCGTAATAAGTTCCGTAGCAATCACATCTCTGCCAATACCCAAGCATCTTACACATATCTTCAATATAATCACCAATATTAGTACCTACAGGTATAGATGCACTCCACCAGGCAGGATTCCTGAAACCTGTTCCTTCTGGGATACTTGATATGGGTTTTGTTATCTCTTCCCCATACTCAGAAAAGGTGACGTATATACCGCTTTCAGGTCTAACGTCTGTATAATACGATTCTTCTACTACGACAGAAGTCCTGTTTATGTCTTCATTAATAATTCTCCAACTATTCATTCCCGCTCGGTTAACCAAATCCTGAATGACTGCCGAAGCCAACCATACTTCATTCTCATTTCCATAGTTAAGAACATTGTATATGGTAAAGTCATTAAGCAGTTTCATCATATCGACACAGTTGATTGTTAATACATATCCGTCACTTGATGTTGAAACATTGCTTATCAGACCAGTGAATCTTCTTTGCAGGTTATCACCATACCCTATGTATATCCTTACAGGGGCATTCTCTACAAACAAGCCCGCATAACCTGGCTCACTAATGTCATTAAAGAGAGCGGGATTATAGTCAGGATTATATCGACCACTCTTGTTAAACAGGGTTATAGTAGCCTCTGCCGCCCGCATTTCATACTTATAATCTATATCAACAGATATTACATCCTCCAGTACCACTGTCTTTGAATATACAAAAGCACCAGTAGGAACTTGATAGGTCACTGCAACAATATCACTGTCAGACTGTAAGTAAGCATGATCTGAATTGATATACCCTTCCTGCCCGTTATGCACAGTTTTGTACCACTTGTTATCGCCATTAAAAACCGTTTCCAGGAAAGTAAACTTATCACCCGCATTAAGCTGAACCAAGTTAGCTGCTGAAGGATCAGGAGAACTTTTCACATAAGCCTCACCCTGAAGGTCAGAATTAACTACGATGTTTTTTATATTAGAAACCTCCAGATCCGAATTATTGGCTATACGCCTGTAGCGATTATAAATCTCTATTTTCTGTATGTAGACATTCGGCACTCTCTGTACTACTGTATTAGGAGTTATGGCTATTCCGAATGTCTGTGTTCCGTTTAAGGAAGCGGGCACTTGTATTGTTATTGTAGTATAGTCGTTTGTTGATTCAGTTACAGTATGAACTACCTGACCGTCCACATAGAATTTCAAGGTCTCCCCGCCAGACAGAACTGCTTTTAGCTTCACCGATATCAGAGTGTCATTTGTGGAATGGAAAGTCTTATAAATAGTAGATTCAGAAGCCACTACCTTTTTAGGGGTAAGGACAGGAATGCTTCCATCTTTCCCGATTCCCCATACAACGGCAGCAGATTGAACATACTTGTTTAGTTCCGCAATGTTTGAAAAATTACTCTCATACACTTTTTCGGTTATATAATCGTAGTACAGGTTGTTGTCTGATTTGACTGCACTGGTAGTTACTAAAGTACCTACTTCCCTAAGTTTCTGAGAACCCTTCAAAAACGGATAAGGATCAACAGGTGTACCCCTATCTGATTTCGTTGAATTTTTCCTTATCTCAAAGTGCAAATGGTGGTTTGAATCAAGCCCCTGCTTATGCTCAGTAGTTCCTGTATTCCCAACATAAGCAATAACATGGCCCTGAGAAACCTTCGTACCGAGTGTTATAGGCATACCATTTATCTTTGCAAAATTGTTTAAGTGCATGTATATTGAACGGTAGCCATTATCGTGCAGTATTTCGAGCATATTCCCGCCCGTGGCGTTATTAACAATTTTCGCCACCACTTCACCATCCGCTACTGCCACAACAGGTTGTCCTTTAGGAGCACCAAAGTCAATACCTCTATGGTCGTGACTATATCTACCCTCCCTGTATCTGGGTGCTCCAAATTTCACATAGTCTTTGATAGGTTCATAGTCTGAAAGTGACTTCCCCTGGAGCGGGAATATCACTTCAATAGCAGAATTAACCGAAACTCCAGACAGATTTAAAGCGGGAGCGGTCTTATCGGTACTCAACATGACAGCAGAAAATTCGCTGGTCTGCCCAGGGATATAATCGAATTTATCTACCTCAACCCGAACATTGACCCTTTTATCCCCTATCTTCAATCTTTCTCTTAGTGTCTGCAATATTGAATCATTTAAGTATATCATCCCAGTACCTCAATATAATATTTTCTGAATTTATTCAGTAAATTAGCCATTTCACCACGGGTAATAAGCCGTGAATAGCCATAATAATCTAAAATGCCTAATTGTGCATTAGTCGGACGGGTTTGTGAATCAGGGAGTGCTTCCCCCACCACGCCATAATTAAGCAGATATGTACCGTCGCTTAACCGAAGGTCTTCGAGGTTTCGGATATATTTCCACCACCACGGTTCTGCTTCAAGTTCCCTGATATCTTTAAATACGGAGTTCGTATACTCTTTATCTGACAGAATATCTTCCACTTTCCTTTTTGAAGAGTAGGTCAGTAACAGGTGAACAGTAAGCCTGTCAAGGAAGAGTAAAGTCTGCAAGCGTGTTGTATAAACGGCGGGGAAAAATCGATTGGTGTATACCATTCTCGAAGAGGACGCATAGGTATTTTCCGTGTACGTTCTGTAGGTATTCTCCCGCACTATACCATTTTGAGGTATGCCGATTAAGTACGAAGCTGTAACAAACTCATTGTTAAGGTGGGGAGAAGTAACCAGTTTTCCTCCTGAAGTTATTGTGTATATAAGAGGATCGGTCGGAGTATATGTTGAAGCATAGTCATTCTCAGCAACATTCCATTCATAGAATTTATCTTCACTTTCAACATAAACATAATCTGTTTGAAATGCCTCCCACCAGAATCTTTTCAGGGTCGTGTCTGGCATATTTGGTACTCTTCTCAACTGTGTTCCCCTTAACCTTACGACTTCAGAAAAATGCCTGTATACAGGGTCATAAACATACACATAGCCAGGATAATCTTTCGTAAACCCAAGCTGAATAGATGGCATTTCAACACCAGTATAATTAGCTGGTACAGGTCCGCCTGTAGGATCATAATTGGGGGCATTGCGGTCTAAGTTCTGGGTCATTCTCGGAACACCCCATGCCACAACTCTCACAAACGAACCCTGGGGAACATATCGTCTTAAATAAATCAGTGTATCATTTTGAGTGGATTCTATCTTTAAATAACCTATCTCAGCCCCATTCAAATAAACACTGATAGGGTTATTGATACTTTCTGCAAGCTGTACTCCCAAAGAAATAACAGAAGTCATTTCTGTTATATAGAAAATCTTATCAACGATAGGAGCATTAGCTTCCATCACATTATAAGGGATATTGCTCAGAAATTTGACATAACCGTATGTTGGCGTGTCATTAAGTTCAGATATATCATCGTAGTACCAATCAGAAGGACGAACATCTATAAACATTAAACCAACTCCTACTGTACTATTTTTCTAATGTATTTTCTCAACCTGTTAATAAAGGTAGCGACCTCAGCACGAGTCAGCCAGGCATCGGGTCTGTATGTATACACATAGCCATTTTCTGAAAGCAATGCCACCAGACCTTGAGCGGAGATATCAAGTATGTCTTGTTCAAAAGTATGACCTGCTATATCTGAAAATTTAGAAGTGAATTCTTCGTAGTAACTATCTTTCTTAACACCTTGCAAGGTAAGTTTCACAAAATACTTATTCCCCGCCTCTACTCTTTCAATAGAGGGTTCACCAAGTACACAGCAACTATAGATATATCCATTCTCGTCATAGTAGACTAATTCAGACTTAATAAGATTCAAAAACTCGACATAGGATATTTTACTTCTAAAAAATATCCTTAAGTCAATTCTGTATAAAGCTACTCCATTTCCGTGAATCTTTGATGGACCATTGAGTATTTTTATCTCGGCTGTCTTATATGAAGGTGTCGGTGGGGTATGTTCTTCGACAATCCTCCCAAGATAATTAGGACTTGTACAGTTTACCCCACTACTCCCCGCAATCGGAGTCAGCCCCAATACTGACTTGCTATATAAAGTCCTTTTAAAATCATTTCCAGATACCTTACTAATATCTTGCTGTGCCATAGTATCACTCCTCAAGATTAGTATAGGTATCCAGAAAAAAACCTTGACATTATTTTATTCTCTTAAAGATAGAAGAAGAAGTGCTGTTCTTACCAAGTTTAATTTCTATTTTATCAGGATTCCCGTTAATGTATCTGATATAGTACCCTCCTTCGCTACCCACAGAAGTTCTATGTGTGGGTTTACCTAAAAATACAAAGTAAATGCACTCTTCTTCTATAATGACAAAACCTTTTTTTCTATCTATTACTTCATTCCATTCTTCAATAGCTGTTTTATAATCTTCGAGAGTAAATTCATCTTTCCCCCAATATTTTTTTAAAGATAAATAACCTTTTGTTTCAATAAAAGTACCGTCATTAAAGAATTCAATTTGTCCAAATGTGCCTAATTCTGAAAGCTGTGTTTTTACTACCCAGTCAAGATTATCTTGCCAATAAGTGTACTCTTCCCGCCAAGTACCTACCAAAAATTCCAATGCTTCTTCTTTCGATTTCGGAAAGAATTCTACTTCCTCAGTAGATTCTGAAGTGTTTGGTTGGTTTAAACTATAAGATACTTTTGGCAGATTTAGAGCAATCACTACACCAGTAGTAATTAAAGAAACAACTATAATACATATTAAAAATATATGCAATTTACTTAATTTCAAAATAATCTACCCCTTACAGATTATCTCACTAATGTCAACGCCGGACGAATTTTGACCACTACCGCCGGGCGAAAATTGACCGCT
>ENA-UPSA01001004-UPSA01001004.1-bioreactor-metagenome-genome-assembly--contig:-NODE-1004-length-32801-cov-49.153454_pt1 | contig 32801 bp, 36 predicted proteins | sample MGYA00238183_ERZ773288 | MGnify/ENA primary metagenome ERZ773288 (study PRJEB29028, sample SAMN07631243) | bioreactor metagenome | isolation source: Switchgrass digestor | place: USA: Dartmouth... | reverse complement strand
TAGTACTAAACAACAGGATGATTTCCTATAAAATCATTTACACATAATTATTGACACAACCCAGTTAATTTCTTATAATCAAGTGATTTATCAGATATACTCCAATTTTTTATATTATTTTAACCACTTACATAGAAAAAGGCATAATCTATTTGATTATACCTTTCTATTTTATATTTATATTATTCTTCCTTAATAAATTCAAACCAATTGATATTGAAATTATTATTACTTGCTCTTACTCTTATTAAGATTACACCTTCATCTAAATAAAAACTTTGCGTACCTGGTACAGTTTGCCAGTTTTGCCATCCACCAGTGCTATTAAAGGTGATATTAGTAAGTAATGATTCAGAATTGTTTACAATTTTAAATAATTTAATTTCTCGATTATCTTGGGTTGCTGAAATTCTAAAATTAACTTTATAATTACCACTTTCTTTAACATATACTTTATAAACGAGGAAGTCACCCATTTCAATCCAACCAACATTTTTACCACCATCGCTATCGGAGGTATTCTCTAATTGGATTCCTAACATCTGGAGGTAATCTGCTGCTTTTATTCTACCAGGAATATTCATAAATTCACCAGTGGTAAACTGATAAGTCTTTGGATGTGATTTTTTCCCCGCAAAATCAACCGCTATTACTTTTAACTCATAGTCTTTTAATTGATCTAAATGATTAAATGTAATTACTGGTGCTACTGTATTATCAATATATTCATTATCTAGATACACCTCATAATGACTAATACCAACATCGTCAGTTGCTTTATCCCAACTAATTTTTGTACTCGTAGGACGACTATCAACAGTTTTAAAACCCTTTACTTCACTTGGGTTTTCTTCATCAATTGCTTCATAATTCTTTTGATATACTCTAACATAATCAACTATCATTCGTGATTCAACAAAATTCTGATCTATTCCTTGAGCCCCACCCCAGTTTCCACCAAAGGCTACATTTAGTATTAAATAGAACTTTTGGTCAAATGGCCAATTGGCAGAGCTATTATCAGGATTCATATTTTCATCATTCTTAAACTCATGGTACATTTTACCATCAACAAACCATTTAATTGAATTTGTATCCCATTCAATCGCATACACATGGTAATTATTATATACATCACTTACAACTGTACTTTTTCCCACTTGCGTTCCTTTAACATGGTTATAATTTTCTGTATGAACTGTACCATGAATTCGATTCATGTCATATCCAACATGCTCCATAATATCGATTTCTCCACTATTTGGCCAACCACCATATATAGAATCTGTTGGCATCATCCAGATTGCAGACCAAGTTCCCTTTCCTTTGGGTAGCTTTGCTCGTACCTCAATCTTACCATAGAGAAAATCGCCTTTACCACGCGACATAAGCTTTGCGGAGGTATAATTACGATTATAATATTTTTCTTTCTTAACTGTAATTGTTAATACGCCATTTTCAACCTTCGCATTATCAAGACGTGGGGTATAATATTGTAATTCATTGTTTCCAAAGCCATCACCCTTATTTTCTAAAATCCACTTTGTGCTATCAGGTGAACCAGTATAAAGAAATTCATCACACCATACTGGTTCCCAGTTATCGGTTGCGGCTGCTCTTGCTAATTCACATTCATCAGTAAGCTGTTGTTGGGTTGTGGTCGTTTGTTCTTTAGTTGTAGTTGTTTGATTTTGTGTTGTCGTAGTTTCTATATTTGTGGTTGTTTTACCTTGACATGCTGTGATTAATAAGCCTAAGAGTAATATCACTAAACATACTATTTTTTTCATCCTATCCCTCTTTCTTTTTATTATTTTAAAATTACTGTTAACTTTATCTCATCTTCAATTTTATCTAATAGATTTCTTTCAATAATTGCTCCATTATCTTTAGGGATAAAGCCAATTTCCTTTTCGTTTTCAAAAACCTTTTCTATTGTATATTCACCATATTCTTTATTGTTACTGTTAATATATTTAACGGTTATTGGTTTATGATTAAAGGCTGTAGTTATTTCGATTGATAATTCAGAATTAAATTGATTTTTTACAAGCTTTGGCAATAAATATAAATTGCCATAATAACCTTTAATACCAAACATTTCGTCAATCACATTAAGAATATACCAACTTGCAGAACCCGTTAAATAATGATACATTCCCCTACCATCACTATCTATGTACTCAGGAATTCCCGGATAGATTTTAGCTTTTGGAAAGTCCATACAATGTTTATAAATATCATTTAAAATTTTATAAGCATCTGATACAAATCCTCTTTTATATAAACTATTCGCAAACATCATCGCCATGTGACTAAACATCGCGCCATTTTCTTTATGACCATAGGCAAATCCAAATAACCGTCCCATATCTAGCCTTAGACCTTTAAAATTCGTATTTAAGCGATAACCTGCGACCTTTTTATCATATAAATACTCTTTTGCCGTATTTATGACTTTTCTTATTTGTTTAAGACTAGCTAAACCACTCATTATGGTAAAGACTTGTCCAGTTAAGGTCATCTGAACTTCTTTATCAACAATGCCTTCTAACCGTCGACCTAGATTATCATAATAACCAATGTAAAAGCCTTGATCTTCATTGATATCAATCCATTCTTCATTTTGGAGATGTTCTTTTAGATGAGTTATTTTTTTCTCTAAAGACTTAATAATATCCTCAATTTTAAGTGATTTTACATTACCTGAAAGCTTATGACTTACTGATACGAAATAATCATGTAATAAAGCATTTTTAGCTTTATAATCAGTGTAATTAATATCATCATTAATTAGACGCTCCATTTCCGCAAAAATTGTTATTGCATCTATACCTTTAGATTGTAAATAACTTAAGGTATCCTTAATTTGAATAAAGTTCATTAAGTAAAACGCGGTAAAGGCAACACTTTCACCTAAGTCTTTTGCCATATCTAAGCCGTCATTCCAATCAGCACCTTCTAAGCGCATATTATTGTGTGCCCCAACATTAAAAAATTGAACTAAATTTTGCAGTAAGATATGTTCTAGAATTGTACCCTCATATATATTATCATTAGCATCTAATTGCTTGTTACCTAAGGAATCATTCCAAGCAATATCTTTTGCTTTGGAAAAATGGATATTCGCATCTTTAAAATAGCTTTGCTTTTTAAATAAGAATTCATAATCACCAGTACGGTCTATATAAAGCTTTAGAGTATTCCATGGCCAGGCTCCATGGTCCATCCAAACTCTTGGAATATTATTACGATCTGCTTTAAACTCTCCAGGTTTTTCACCAATGATTGTCGCATTGCTTCCGTCAATACGAACACCTGCGAAATTATTATATAATAAATTATTTACCTCATTATCATCCATTAAAATGAGTGCTAAACAATCCTGCCATAAATCCCGCCAGCCTCTTCCGCCACGACCATAATCATGATGGGGTAAAAAGGAACAGCCATAAATTCTCCTTAAGATTGGTTGTAAACTAACCCATTTTAACCAATTATCAAAGTTACTATCGCTAGTTTTTACAATAAATTTATTTATTTTGCTTTCCCATATTTTCTTACTTTCCGCTAACAATTCATTAAATTTATCAAGATTACAATAATTATTATAGATACTCTCTAGATCAAACTCCTTATTGCTTACCGCAATCCCAAAGACACATTCATAAGCTTCATTAGGTTTTAAGATTTTAGTTCCAAGCTGCATCGCACCTATAACTTCAAATCCATCTACTTCATCACCAACTTGATAGCAACCAATTCTATCCGCAAGAAGTGATTTAGGCCAATCTAAACTACCACCCTCACCAATAAAATCTTGAAGTTTTGGGTTATAGTACTTAACATCATCGGAAATAAAGACACCATAAACGGTATCATTAGCAATATGACCTCGTTCATCAAATGATAATGTTGGTTTATTTATAATCCCATTTTTCACAACCTTTGCCCGATTAAGTAATGCGGTAACATGACGATGGTCCCGTAAATTATCAGCACTGCGTGAAAACAAAGGAATTGCGACTGTTGGGGTAAATTGAATATCATTATTTGTGATATTTTTTATTACCACTTTCGATAATTCAATATTTTCTTGTCCATAAGGGGCAAATGTAGTGACATTAACTTCGATGCCTAACTTTTGATTAACTCGTTTAACCTCATGATATAAAAATCCTGCACTTACTTCTACTTGATCATCGTTTAAATATTTTTGACGTGCAGAAACGCCAGATATATTATAGATTTCCCCATTGATTTTTAGCCAAAAATGTCTACCAAATAAGGAATTTTGTAAATCTTCTTGTGATGTTGGTACTAAAACAAAATGATTTTGGTCAATCTTTAAATCGCCATTTAAATTCGGCGTAATAGCTCCTCTTAATAAATAACCATTGGTTATCGGAAAATATAAATAACTTACATCTTGAACATTATCAACACGAAATAATCCCTTATTATTAAGAAATTTCATCCCTTTTTCCTACTCCTCACTTGAAATATTTTTACGAAAACGCTTTAGTAATATTTTACAATAAAATAGTAAAAAAAGCAACTGAATAAAAGAATCTAAAAGTCAAAGGAAATATTCCTAAACGTACAAAAGCACACAATGATGTGTGCTTAATTAATTATGATTATCGTTTATTTAAAGATGTTGCTGTTATTTATACGGATACTAATAAAGCTTGCGAGAATGCATTTGAGAATATCAAAAGGAATAAATATCAATATTCCATAAATTAATTTACCAAAGGCATTATTCGTAAATATATATAACCAGATTAAGCCAAATAGATATGTAAGAATAATCCCAAAAAGTAGCGTGAGAATTAAATATAAGATAAATGCTTTTTTTAAGCGAAAAACACTGATGAGTAATGCCACGATTGGGAAGGAGACAATAAAACCTCCACTCGGACCAAATATAACTCCCACTCCACCCCGCATGCCCGAAAAGACGGGAAATCCTACAATCCCAATTAAAACATAAAGAAAGATACTTAAGAATGCTTCAAATGGAGAAAGTAAGAGTCCCGCTAACATGACGATAAAAGTTTGTAAAGTAATATTCACATTGATAATTGGTACAGTAAAGGGTGGTAAAATAATCGTAAACACAATCATGAGGGATGTGAAGGTGGGGATAAAGGTTATTCTTTTAATATTCACCTTCATCCCCTAATTTCATTAGATTGGCTAGGAGGACATTATTGGATAAGTGTTTTAATAATCTTTGAAAAACATAATTTATATCAAGATCTTTGTTTAAAATATTTCTTAAAGATATTGCTTCTTCAAAGATAAATGACTCTTGATTTACATTTAAGCCAATCCCAATTACCATATATTCTAATTCTTGGTTATCAAATTTGGTTTCTATTAAAATACCAGCGATTTTCTTATTACCAACATATATGTCATTGGGGTATTTATAGCGACCATCAATTCCAAATTCATCTAAAACATTAAAGATACTACCCACAATGATGGGATTAATATCTTTCAATAAGAAAGGGAAATCTTTCTTTATTAAAAGGGAAAATAAAAGGTTTTCTCCATATTGTGACTCCCAGATTCGTCCAAACTGACCATGGCCATTGGTCTGATAGTTTGCTTTCACAATCGTAAAATTAGGTAGTTGTTGATAATGTTGCTTAAGATAATCATTGGTGGAATCAATGACATCAAATTCCATCACATACTGATTAAAATCAATGCGCATCTTTACCACCTAACACAAACATGAGCTCTGCTGTACAAGCAACTTTATCACCAACATAAGCAACTGCTGTTCCCATCCCAATACTACCTTTAGCTCTCGTTAATTCAGTTTCTAGTCTTAACACATCTCCTGGTACGACTTTGTGCTTAAACTTAGCTTCCTTTATCCCGCCAAAATAGGCAATTTTACCTTGGTTCTCTGGTACTGATAAAAGTGCTACTGCTCCAACTTGAGCTAAAGCTTCAATAATTAGCACACCTGGCATCACATGTTCTCTGGGAAAATGACCCATAAAATGCATTTCATTAGCGGAAACACATTTGATACCCACAGCCTTCTTTCCAGGTTCTAATTCGATGATGCGATCAACTAATAAAAAGGGATAACGATGGGGAATGATTTTTTGAATCTCATTACTGCTTAACATCTCATCACTCACTCTCGATACTTTTTAAAGATAATAGCCGCATTTTGTCCACCAAAACCAGCACTATTACTTAAAGCATATTTAATCGTGCGACTTAGCGCTTGATTGGGAGTATAATTCAAATCACATTCGGGATCCGGTTCTAATAGATTGATCGTTGGGGGGACAAGATCATCTTGAACTGCCTTAACACAGATTACTGCCTCAATCGCTCCAACTGCTCCTAAAGCATGTCCAGTCATAGACTTTGTCGAACTGATATTGACATGATAGGCGTGTTCACCAAAAGCCTTCTTTATCCCTAAAGTCTCTAAGCGGTCATTATAGGGAGTAGAAGTGCCGTGGGCATTTATATAATCGATATGCTCTGGTTTTATATTCGCATCAGCTAATGCTTGGAGGAGACAACTTGTGATACCCTCTGCACTCTCATCGGGTGCAGTAATATGATAAGCATCACATGTTGTCCCATACCCTACAATTTCTCCGAGGATTTCTGCACCACGCTTTTTCGCATGTTCCAATTCTTCTATAATGAGAACGCCTGCTCCTTCTGCCATCACAAAGCCACTTCTTCTTTTGTCAAAGGGAATTGAAGCCGCGTTAATGTCATTATCCATATTTAAGGCCTTCATGGAGGTGAATCCTCCTACCCCTAATTCATTAATAGCTGCTTCGCTTCCACCCGCAAAGGCTACATCAATGTAACCATCACGAATATAACGGAAGGCTTCGCCAATCGCATTAGTCGAGGCACTACATGCAGTAACCACAGGTAGAGACGGACCCTTGGCTTGATACTTAATCGCAATATGACCACCAATTAAGTTAATAATCGCATTAGGAATGAAAAAGGGAGAAACCCGGTCAGCACCTTTCTCATAAGCTTTCCGACTTTCATCATTAATTGTTCCTAATCCACCAATACCACTTGCCATAAAGGTGCCAAAGCGATAAGGATTAATCCTAGCTTTATCTAACCCTGCTTGGAGGTATGCTTCTTGAGCAGCGATTAATCCAAAAATAATCGCTCGATCTAATCTTTTCGCATCACGTTTATCTAAAAAATCTTCAGGATTTAAATTTTTCACTTCTCCTGCGATTTTTACTTTCATGTTACTAGTGTCAAAAAGGGTAATATAATCAATCCCATTCTTCCCAGCTTTAATTGCTTCCCAGGTATCTTTGACATTGTTTCCTACTGATGTAACAGCTCCTAAACCAGTTATTACTACCCGTCTTTTCATTATTAATCCCCCTTAATACATCACTAAACCGCCATCACAATTGATGACTTGACCTGTTATGTAACTAGCTAAATCACTAACTAAGAAAGCAACTAGATTAGCAATATCTTCTGGTTTACCTAATCTTTCTAAAGGTATATTCTTTAAGTACTCTTGTTTAATCTCCTCAGGTAACACTTTAGTCATCTTTGTTTCAATAAAACCTGGTGCTACCACATTACAGTTCACATTGCGTTTCGCAAGTTCGCGCGCTAATGATTTAGTTAAACCGATAATCCCGGCTTTCGAAGCTGCATAATTGGTTTGCCCGATATTACCGATTAATCCAACTACACTCGCAATATTCACAATTTTACCATCGCGTTGTTTTGCCATCACCTTGGCTGCATGCTTTGAGCAGTTCCAGGTTCCTTTTAGGTTCACATTGATGACTCGATCAAACTCTTCCTCTTTCATCCGTAAAATCAACGTATCTGCGGTCACTCCCGCATTGTTAACTAAAATATCTAAACGATTGAACTTTTCTACCGCAAAATTGATGAGTTTTTCTGCCTCACTAAAATTAGCGACATTCGCTTGGACATAATAAGCATCCTTGCCCAATGCTTTGATTTCGGTAACAAGGTTCTCTGCTTCTTTTGAACTTGAATTATAGTTAACAATGACAGTGGCACCAAGACTCGCTAGTTTTAAACTAATAGCCCTACCTATTCCGGTCGCACCACCTGTCACAATCGCTATTTTATTAGTTAAATCCATGCCTTCACCTTCTCTAAATCTTCTAAGGTATTAATCGAAACAACTTCCGCATCGCGGAGAATCTTCTTCACAAAACCACTTAAAACATTACCTGGGCCTATTTCAATAAACTTAGTTACACCATCTTGACGAATTCTATTGATACTATCTTCAAAATATACACTACTTTCAATCTGGAGTTTCATCACTTTTTGTAAATCTTTAATATCTAAGTAATCAGAAGTTGCATTCATAATAATGGGTACTTCAGGAGTGTTATGTGGTATAGTTTGAACATACCTGTAAATATCCCATGCTGCATTTTCCATGAGTCCCGTATGAAAGCCACCACTTACATTTAAAGGGACAACACGTTTGGCTCCTGCATTTAGGGCTCTTTGACTTGCTTCATCAACTGCATCAATCATCCCACCAATTACCAATTGACCAGGACAATTGTAATTGGCAATAGCCACTAAACCTATTTCCTCTGTAACTAAACTGCAGATTTTTTGTAAAGTATGACGGTCCAGTCCTAAAATGGCACACATTTTCCCCGGAACATTCTTAGCACAAACTTCCATCGCTTCCGCTCTTCTTTTAACTAAGTTTACAATTTGTTCAAAATTAAAGACACCAGAGGCATAGAGCGCTGTATATTCACCTAAACTAAAACCCGCCACTACCTGGGGTTTAAGGTTAGTTACTTTCTTTAAGGTTACATAAATCCCGATACTTGTAACTAAGATTGCTGGTTGGGTATACTGGGTTTGATTAAGTAAACTATTTTCGGTAAATATTAAGTCTTCTAACTCATAACCTAATATTTCATTGGCTGTTTCGTAAAAGGGTCTTACATCTTCTAACTCATAAAAACTTCTTCCCATCCCTTGGTACTGAGCACCCTGACCAGCGAATAAAACCGCAATTTTACTCATGATGCCCACCTAGAGGATTTGGAGGGAGTTTTTATAATTTTCGATATCGGCGAATAAATCCTCGATTATTTGTTTTACAGGTCGTACCTCTTTTACTAACCCAGCTATTTGGCCAGCCATGAGGGAACCATTATCGACATCCCCCTCAAACACAGCTCGTCTTAAAGAACCTAATGTTAAGCGTTCTAACTCTTCCAAAGTTGCACCTTTCGCTGCCATGTCGAGATATACTCTTGCCATTTTATTTTTAATAACCCGGACTGGTGCCCCCGTCGTTCTACCAGTAACAACGGTATCGGTATCACCTGCCTCAATAACTTTTCGTTTATAATTCTCATGAATAGGACATTCTTCACTCGCCAGCATTACTGTCCCAACTTGGACACCCTTTGCGCCTAAGGCGAAGGCTGCAAGAACCCCTCTACGGTCCGCAATGCCACCAGCAGCGATAACAGGTATCTTTACAGCATCTACTACTTGTGGCACGAGAACCATCGTAGTTAATTCACCAATATGACCGCCAGCTTCGGTACCTTCAACAATAACCGCATTAGCACCATTTCGTTCAACTCTTTTCGCGAGTGCCACGCTTGGCACAACAGGAATCACGATGATTCCAGCTTTCTTCCAAGCTTCCATATATGGTCCAGGATTACCAGCACCAGTAGTTACCACTTGGACCTTCTCTTCCGTCACCATTTGGGCAATATCCTTCACATGAGGTGACATCAACATGATATTAACCCCAAAAGGTTTATCGGTTAGTTCGCGGCATTTTCTAATTTCTTGTCTTATCGTTTCTGCATCATTGGCACCTGAGGCAATTAAACCTAATCCTCCCGCATTACTAACTGCTGATGCAAGTTTATGAGTTGCGATATTAGCCATCCCACCTTGAATTAAGGGATACTTAATGTTTAATAATCCCGCAATATTCTTCATAGAAACCTCCTATAATGTGATTAGTCCAGCACCATAGGTAAATCCTGACCCAAAGCCAACAAGGAGAATCTTTTCTAAAGAAACCTTTTCTCTACTTTTTAGATACTCATCTAAGGCGATGGCGATACTAGCGGCACTGGTATTACCATATTCATCAATGTTTAGAAAGAATTTATCCAAAGCAACATTTAAACTTTTCGCTACACTATGGATGATACGATAATTTGCTTGATGGGGAATAATCTTATCAATATCATTAATCGTTAGATTAAGGTCATTCAGTACTTTCAGAATTGCTTTTTCGACCGCAGCAGTCGCAAACTGATACACCTTTTTACCATCCATATGGATGTAGCGATCAACATATAAGGTTTTATCCAATTCACCACAACTAGTAGTATAGAAGTAAGCATTTTCGGTATCACTATTCTCTAAGATGAAAGCTCCTGCTCCATCACCAAAGAGCACACAAGTGTTACGGTCAGTAAAATCAATGACCTTTGACATTACTTCAGCTCCGATAACTAACGCATGCTGGTATTTCCCACTATTAAGTAAACTTGAAGCTACTTCTAAAGCATATATCATTCCCGTACACCCACTGTTTATATCGAAACAGGTGATATCATTACCACTTAAACCTAATTTCGCTTGGACTAGGTTACTCACACCAGGACTACGATAATCTGGGGTAAAAGTAGCCACGATGATTAAGTCAATTAGATTCTTATCGTATTTAACCTTTTCTAAGGCATTTATTGCTGCTTTAGTGGCTAAATCAGAAGTATCTTCACCTTCGGCGATATGTCTTCTTTTAATTCCGGTTCGTTGTACAATCCATTCATCACTGGTATCGACCATTTTTTCTAAATCAAAATTTGTTAGTACCTTTTCCGGAATGTAGGTTCCCGTTGCGATTAGTTTGATGCTATTCTTGATCTTCTTCATCACTCTCAATTCCTTCATAAAAGTTTGTATCTAGTAACTGATTAATATTAGTTAGAGTACTAATAATCACATTAAATTCTTTACTACTCATATCCTTTAAGGCTTGAGTAAAGATTTCTTCATAAATTCTGGCATATAACTTAATTACCCGTAAACTCTTCTTAGTCAGGTAAAGGATAATAATGCGGCGGTCCTGTTTATGACGGTTACGAATCACATAACCTTTTTTTACCAGACTATTAACCGTAATTGATAGTGTCCCATGGGTGACTTTTAACTTATCGGCAATTTCACTCATTGATTTACTATTGGTCATCCCTATCATGTATAATACTTTCACCTCATTGGGAGTCACATCATCAATGCCATATTCTTTTAAGAATTTTCGCTCAAAAAACTGCAACTTAGATTCAAATTCAAAAAATAGATCACTTAATGTGTTTACATCAATTGGACTTTTCTTCATATGCACCGATATTCCGATATTTTTTGAACCTTCTGGTTAATAGTTCTTCAGGAGGTAATTTCTTTAACTCTTTAAGTTTATTAATGAGCTGCTTTTTTAAAATTTCAAAGGAGTACTTCGCATTATCCTGTAACCCGCTTGGAACTTCGGGTATAATCTTCTCAATTATCTTGTAATTATATAAATCTAAACTAGTTAGTTTCATAAGAGAAGCACACTGTTTAGCCCGTGTCACATCTTTATATAGAATGGTCGCAAAACCTTCTGGTGATAGGATGGAGTAAATCGCATTTTCAAACATCCAAATCTCATCGCTAACACCAATTGCCAAAGCACCACCTGATCCACCTTCACTTAAAACAATGGAGATGAGAGGTACCTTAAGCTTAATCATTTCTGCTAAATTTTTTGCGATGGCTTCTGCTTGCCCCCTTTCTTCTGCCCCAATCCCTGGATAAGCTCCAGGAGTATCAATAATATAGATAATTGGACGGTGGAACTTCTCAGCTTGTTTCATAAGTCTTAACGCTTTCCGATATCCTTCTGGATGGGGCATCCCAAAATTCCTTTTTATCTTTTCTTCCGTGGTAAGTCCTTTTTCTTCCGCAATCACTGTTACTGGCAATTTTCCTAAATAACCAATTCCACCAATGATAGCTTGATCATCACCAAAGTAGCGGTCACCATGGAACTCGATAAAATCATGTATTAGATAATTGATTAAAGTTTGGGCTGTTGGTCTTTTCGGATGCCGGGCTAGCAGGACCCGGTTCCATACTTGTTCATCTAACTGATTAACCATCTTAGTCCTCCTTTTTATGCATCAAGAGGATTTTTCCTAATACATTGCGTAAATCTTTACGATCACATATGAGGTCCACAAATCCCTTTTCTAATTGAAATTCAGCTGTTTGAAACCCTTCGGGTAAGTCTTGTTTAATAGTTTCTTTTATCACTCTTTGCCCCGCAAAGCCTATTAGACTTTTGGGTTCGCTAATGATAATATCACCTAACATAGCAAAACTCGCTGCCACTCCTCCCGTTGTAGGGTGAGTGAGAACAGAAATATACAGTAATCCTGCATCTTGATAATATTTGATGGCGGCACAGGTTTTCGCCATCTGCATGAGGGAAAAGATCCCTTCCTGCATCCGTGCTCCACCTGAAGCTGAAAAGATTATTAGAGCTAGTCGCTTTTCTAATGCTGTTTCAACTAGCCTTGTGACCTTTTCACCAACAACACTTCCCATACTTCCCATCATAAAGTGACTATCCAAGACTCCAATCGCAACTTTCTCCTTATTAATACTTCCTAATCCACAAATAAAAGCTTCAACTTCATTAGCTTTAGCTTGGTAACTCTTAATCTTTTCTTCATAATCAGGAAAATCCAATGGGTTACAAGTCTTTAGTTCTGTAAACAATTCTTGAAAACTACCTTTATCTAAAACCAGATTTAATCTTTCCCGTGCTGTTAAACGGAAATGGTAGTTACATTTAGGACATACTTTATAATTCTTAATAAAATCATCATTATAAATTAACTCGTGACATCCCTCACATTTAATAAATAAATCGCTAGGGATATCAATTTTCTCGTTCTTAACTGGCTTTTTCCTTACTCTGGTCCGAAAGATTTCGATTTTTGATTTACGATCTTCTAAGAAGTGTTCCATTATGCTTCGCTCCTTACTAGTTCTAAGAACCGTTTAATAAAGCTCGTATCGTAACTACCACGGACAAAATCAGGATTATGCATGATAAGGTATTGAAACTCAATATTGGTTTTAATCCCATCGATGACAAATTGTTCAAGGGCTATGCGCATCTTCCGAATTGCCTCTTTACGATTTTGCCCATGCACAATGAGTTTCGCTAACAATGAATCATAGTATGGTGGTACTACATAGTTACTGTAGAGGTGACTATCTAGCCTTACTCCAAATCCACCAGGAAACACTAAATTATTGATTTTCCCTGGTGAAGGAGCGAAGTTATGCTCCACATCTTCCGCATTGATGCGACATTCAATCGCATGACCAGTAAAGGTAATATCCTCCTGTTTAAAACTAAGTTCTTGACCATAGGCAATTTTGATTTGTTCCTTAACTAAATCAACACCCGTTACCATTTCCGTGATGGGATGTTCAACTTGAATACGGGTATTCATCTCAATGAAGTAGTAATTACCTTCCTTATCAACAACAAACTCTACCGTACCTGCACTTACATAACCTAAATATTTGGCAATTTTGACCGCATCTTTCCCCATTCTTTCTCTTAACTCTTCAGTAATAAAGGGACTTGGGGTTTCTTCAATCATCTTTTGGTTCCGTCTTTGAATGGAACAATCCCGTTCACCTAAATGGATGACATTACCATAATGATCAGCTAGGATTTGGATTTCAATATGACGGGGATTTTCAATTAGTTTCTCCAAATAGACACTGCGGTCACCAAAATTGGCATAGGCTTCAAGCATGGTTTTCTCAAAAGTCCTTGTTAATTCTTCTTCATTCTTCACAATACTGATCCCTTTACCCCCACCACCACTTGCAGCCTTAATTAATATCGGATAACCAATTTCTTGGGCAATCACTTTTGCTTCATCAAGGCTTTTTACTACACCATTGGACCCTTTAACCACGGGTACGCCACATTCTTGGGCGATTTTCCTCGCTCTCGCCTTATTACCACATTGTTCAATCACTTTACTACTAGGTCCAATGAATTTGATGTTACATTTCTCAACAATTTCCGCAAACTTCTCATTCTCTGATAAGAAGCCATATCCTGGATGAATCGCATTACATCCTGTCGCAATCGCAGCACTAATGATGTTATTCATACTTAAATAACTATTGGTGCTTTTTTCACTACCAACACAAATTGCTTCATCCGCAAACTTCACATGCAAGCTATCCGTATCTGCAGTCGAATAAATGGCCACAGAACTTATACCCAATTCTTTACAAGCACGGATAATCCTTAAGGCAATTTCCCCCCGATTCGCAACTAAGATCTTATTCTGCATCCTAAACACCTACACAATGGTCATGATGACTTCATCAAAACCGACCGCTTCACCATTATTCACATGAATAGCCTCAATAACACCGCTAACGGGGGAAGTAATTTCATTCATAATCTTCATCGCTTCAATAATACAGAGCGTATCACCTTTATTAACATGTTGACCTACTTTCACAAAGGGTTCTTCTTGGGGATTACTAGCCGCATAGAAGGTACCTACCAGTGGTGATTTAACTTGGAATCCTGTGGTTTCCTTTTCTTTAACTTCATTGGGTTTTACTTCGCTTTCTTCCTTGACATAAACTGCCTTAGGGACATTATCTTTTTCTAGTTTTATCTTAAAGTTATCAAACTCGATTTCTAAGTGGGTGATATTGGAATTTTCAAAGTCTTTAATAATGCTTTGAATCTGTTTAAAGTCCATTGTGACCCTCCCATCCAAATTAGTTTGATGTTCAAAGTATATAAGTAAAAATTAAAGCGATAAAATTATCGCTTTAATTAACATGCTCCTCGAGATACTTCACGATGTCGGCTACAGTTTTTAGGTTTTGCGCGGCATCATCGGGTATTTGGATATTAAATTCATCTTCAATACTCATGACTAGTTCCACCGCATCTAAGCTGTCGGCTCCTAAGTCATCTTGTAAATTGGTTTCTAAAGTGATTTCTTCTTTTGAGACACTTAATTCATTACTAATTATTTCTCTTACTTTTTCAAAAATCATCTTTCTTCCTCCATCATACATATTTTATTCTTAATAATTCACATATCCTACAGCTAGCACTTGTAAACCCACATGTGCCACAATCGTAGCTGGCAAAGTAAAGGTCTCTACTCTTAAATGTGGGAAGCGCTCCTTAATGATATTCAACGCATAATCCAAATCTTGGTTATTATTGGTATAAGAGACATGGAAAACCCCTTTATGGGGATCAATCGCTAATGCGACTCTTTCAATTACCGCTTTGATAGCGGCTTTATAAGTTCTAACTGTTTCTAAACTAACCAGTTTCCCATCTCTGGTTAACTCAATAACTGGTTTTAATTTTAAAAAGTTCGCAATCATGCTTTTCGCATTTGATAGACGACCATTTTTAACTAAAGCTGTTAAGTCATTTAAGGTGACATAATAACCAGTCTTTTCTCTTAAAGCCATGACCTTGTCTACAATTGTTTCGACATCATAATCTAACCTTACTAAGCGACATGCTTCTAGAACCATACTACCTAGAATACTAACTGTGGTTCTGGTATCCACGATAGTAACATCGACACCTTCCACCATCTCCTTGGCTAGATGTGCATTCTGATAAGTACCACTTAGTTCTTTCGAGATTGGTAGATAAATGATATTAGTATACCCTAAATCACGAATTCTCTCATACATAGCCACAGTATCGCCAACTGAAGGCTGACTGGTTTTCGGTACCAAATCCGTATTCTTTAACGCTTCATAGAATACCTCATCACCATTTTTCGCAAAATCAGTAAAGACCTTGTCACCTATGAAACAAGGTAAATCGATATAAAAGAGATTATCATAAGTGTGTTTGACATTATATACTGATGATGAACTATCAGTAAGTATCGCTATTTTTTTCATACCTGACTCCTTAACTGGATGTAGATTCTTAAAATATTTATAATCGCTAAATAAAGAAGGGGTAAAGGGTTTATTTGGTAAGAATAAAAGAAGTAAAAGGAGCACACAACATTCTGTTATATTCTTTGATGTACAAATATTTTGTATTTCAAACTATTTGAACTTAAAACTATTTTAACATAATATTATTATTTGTCAATTAGAAATAATATTTTTGTGTAAAAAAAATATCGACACTAATCTCTAAAATTAGTGTCGATACTCTCCTCTCCTTTTATTCAACAGCGATGATATATGAATAAACAGGTTGATTACCCTCTAAAATTTCTAATTCAATATCTTTATAGTTTTCATCAATGTATTCGCTAATCTTTTCAACTTCTTCTTCATCGACATCCTCACCATAGAAGATGGTTACAATTTCCGTATCTTCATCGATGATTTCGTCTAGAAGTTTTAAAGTCGTTTCTAACCGACTAGGATTAGCGGTTACGATGCTCTTTTCAAAGATACCCATATAATCGTTTTTCTTAATTTTGAGACCATTATATTGAGTATCACGTACTGCATAAGTAACTTGGCCACTCTTAACCTCTTTCATTTGCGAAAGCATCGCTTGAAAATTGGTTTCAAGATCAACTGTGGGGTTAAAAATTAACAATGATGAATAACCTTGAGGAATAGTTTTTGTTGGTACGACCCGCACTTCTACCCCTTCAGTGACACTTGCTGCTTGATTTGCGGCCATGATGATATTACTATTGTTCGGTAAAATAATGACGTTTTTCGCATTTACTGCCTTAATTGCTTGGATAAAATCCTCTGTAGAAGGATTCATAGTTTGTCCACCGGAGATGATATAATCGCAACCCATCTCTTTAAAGATATTAGCTAGTCCTTCCCCTGAACAGACGGCGATAATGCCATATTCCTTCTTCTCTTTTTCTACTTCTTTGACACTCTCAGTAAAGTGGGTTTCATTAACGATAGTACTATGTTGTTCCTTCATGTTTTCGATCTTTAATTTAATAAACTCGCCGTATTTTTGCGCAAAGTTAAGCGCATTACCAGGTTCATTCGTATGGACATGAACCTTAACGATATCATCATCTTGAACAACGACCAAGGAATCGCCTATCGATAAGAGGTAATTGGATAGTCGTTGTTCCGTAAAGGGGTTAACTCTCGTTTTTTCTTTATCTAATTGTAAAATGAATTCGGTACAATATGTATACAGAATTTCTTCTGTTTTAAACGCTGCTTGAGCGCTTTCTGTTGTTCTTTGTTTACTTACATCAAGCGTTAATTTTTCCCCTAAGATGGCTTTTTCAAAACCTTCATAGAGAACGACTAACCCTGCCCCACCTGAATCGACGACGCCAACTTCTTTTAATACAGGTAATAAATTAGGTGTCCGACTCAAAGAACGCTTAGCTTCTTGAACTAAGCGACTCATGAGTTCTTCAAATGATAACTCTGGTTTAGCAATTAGATTAGCTTCTTCCGCTGATTCGCGGGAAACGGTTAAAATTGTCCCTTCGACGGGCTTCATAACAGCTTTATATGCTGTTTCTACCCCTCTTTTTAAGGCTTTGGCGAAAATAACGGTGTCGATGATATCATACCCTTCTACACCCATCGCAAAGCCACGAAATAATTGTGACAAAATAACTCCAGAGTTACCCCGTGCACCCATTAGTAGTCCGCGTGATAATTTTTTTGCGATTTCTGATACGGAATTACTATCGAGATTAGCTATTTCTTTAGCGCCTGAATTAAAAGTTAGTTTCATGTTCGTCCCAGTATCACCGTCGGGTACAGGGAAAACATTTAGTTGATCGATTCTATCAGCGTTATTTTCAAGATTAACGGCTCCATTGATGATCATTTGTTTGAATAATGAGCCGTCAATTTTAAAAGTTGACATCCAAACTACCTCCTAATTTTCATCAATGACGCGTACTCCCTGTACGTAGACATTCACACTTCTTACTTTCTTACCAAAATGTTGTTCAACATCATAACGGACTTTCTTTTGAATTTCTAATGAAACTTCTGAGATTTTTACTCCATATCCTAAAACTACGAATAAATCAATATCTATCATATCATTTTCACTGCGAATTTGTACACCCTTAGCGTAGTTTTCGCGACGTAAAATCACGGCTAAGCCATCTTTAAGTTGATTATTGGATGCCATACCAACAACCCCGTAACATTGTGTTGCGGCTGTTCCAGCGATTTGCGCAATGGCATCAGTTGAGATATCGATACGGCCATAATCACTTTCAATATGGATACTCATACTAAAAGCCTCCTTAATGTCTTAAAAAGACACTTCTAATTTGTCTATTAAATTTTACTATAAATCCTTATAGTTTACAACTTTTTTTACACTAGTTTTAATCATTTTACTACTTTTTCGTATAATAAATTGTTAAAAATCTTGAAATAATAGTCAATATATGATAAATTAAGATAGTCAATTGCGGTATAATATACCTATGAAGGAGGTTTTATCTATGGCTAGAGTCTGTGTTATTACAGGTAAGAGAACTACATCTGGCAACAATCGTTCCCATGCGATGAACGCTACAAAAAGAAAGTTTAAAGCCAACTTACAAAAAGTACGGATTTTAGTAAATGGCAAGCCCAAACGTGTGTACGTATCAGCTCGTGCCTTAAAATCCGGTAAAGTTGTACGCGCATAAGTTAGAAAAAAAGTTAAGTATATTATAAACATTCAATATACTTAACATTATCGGTTAAATAATCACATAATTTTTCAAAATGAAGACTACGCTTGAAAATAAGTAGTCTTTTTTCTTTTTTAATGTGATTAATATATTGATTCTTGACTTTTATTAACTTCTTCTTCGATTTTAAGATCTGATTAATTATAATCGCACAATTCATATTAAGTAAATCTTTTAATCTACCTAACTTCGTATCAATTGATACAATACCTTTCACTTGATAATGCTTAAGATACTTAAGCATTTTTCGTGATATACATATGACAATCACATCTTGTGATTTCGCTTTAATATTATGATACGTTTCATTAAAATTCGCAAGCATTTCGCTTTTTCGACCATCATATACCACTTCAAGGAAATAACCTTCCTGTTTTAATCTTTCTTCTAAAACATGATATTTATCATGATTTTTCCCATAAGCAATAATAATGCCAATTTTACTGAATACTAGTTTCATCTTTATCACCTATTATCATTATCAGTAAAAATTGGCATTATTATTTATCTAAAGCGAATATTGATTATTTTTCCCGTTTAAAAATCCTTAAAAAGAATCTGACGATCGCTGATAAAAACTTGGGTAATTTAATACTATAAAAGCGCATAAAATAACCCCCTTAATTTCACACTCTCTGTTATATATTATGAAATACGGGGGAAAGTTATGATTATTAGTCCTTACTTTCGACAATTAGTAAATGACCACCAGTAAAACTAATTATCCCATAATCACCAGTTATCTCGTTACTTATACATAATGAATTCTGATTCTTTAATAAATAGTTATCTAATCCATATTTAAAGTTTTTTAATGCTAGGGTTACTGGTTTATCATACATAAAGAAGGAAATATACTTGTAAGTGCTCTTCTTTATGTTATATGTACCAGGTTTCTTTAGATAGATCTTATTATGTTCATCATAGATATATAGTTCGCATTCAGTATTTTTAATGCGTTCAAAGAGAAACAAAGTACTTAAGAAATGGTCTAACCGCTTTCCCGTTACCCCGAAGAGATTGATAACTTTCGGTTTCAGCGTTAGGACAAACTCAAAAGCTAGTTCCGTATCGGTATTATTTTTTTCACTTTTATATTTATTAATGTTTTTACATATTTTCTCTAATCTGTTTAAGTCTTCTAGACTAATTGAATCAAAATCACCAAAGGCATAATCAAGGGCAATTCCCATATTAAGTAATCTTATCGCACCGTAATCGACGCCAATGGTAATATCAGATGGATGCATATTTAATAATTCTAAATCGAAAGGACTACCCGCTACAATATTGACAATCATTTTAACACCTTTAAGGAGTTAATGGCTTGTTTTCGATCTTTACTAGAAAAGATATAATTACCCGCAACGAGAATATCCGCACCATTTTCTAAACAAAGTTTTCCTGTTTGTTCGTTAATGCCTCCATCAACTTCAATCAAGTAGTTAAGGTTATTTTCCATCCGATAGTTTTTTAAAGTGCGAATCTTTTTCAAACTGGAAGGAATAAAGGTTTGAGCCCCAAAACCAGGATTTACGCTCATGACTAAGACTAAGTCGCATAAATCGAGGACATTAATAATACTTTCGATAGGCGTATGGGGATTAAGCGTAACACCAGCTTTAATATTGTGGCTTTTAATTTCTTGTAAGGTGCGATGTAAATGTACACAAGCTTCTACATGAACAGTTAAATAATCTGCCCCAGCATCCACAAACTCCTTGATGTAACGTTCTGGTTTTTCAATCATTAAATGGACATCAAATGGTAAGTGGCTATGCGGTCTTAATGCTTTAATCACAGGTGGTCCAAAGGTGATATTGGGGACAAACATCCCATCCATGACATCTAAATGGATTAAGTCTGCCCCAGCTTCAGTTATTTCAATCACTTCATCTTTAAGACGACTAAAGTCCGCTGATAATAACGAAGGCGCAACTAACATAATATCCTCCTACTTACGGGGATAAATAACCCGTTGTTTCTTAATTTCCTCATAAAACTCTTTATAATGTTCGTAACGCTTGTCGTATACAAAATTACTACCTAACTTTTCTTTTACTGCGCAAGAAGGTTCATTAATATGTAAACAACCTCGAAATTTACAGTCTACACTTAAATCGAAGAATTCTATGAAGGAGTTCGCTAAAATCTCCGTATCAATCTTGAACTCTTGGAAGTCAAGACTCGAAAATCCAGGTGTATCGACAATTAAGCCACTACCAACTTTAAATAATTCAACATGGCGGGTGGTATGTTTACCTCGCCCTAATGCTTCGGATATTTCATCGGTCTTTAAGGTAAGATGGGGGTTAATCGCATTGATCAAACTTGATTTCCCCACACCTGATTGTCCTGCTAAGACGCTTATTCTATCTTGTAAAGTTTCAATAACAGCAGCAATTGAAGTTTGATCATATTTAGAAGTGGTAATGACTTGATACCCAATCGATTTATAATATTCGATATATGGATAAATAAAGTCATCCTCTAATAAATCGAATTTCGTAATAATGATTACAGGTGTAATGTCTAAGGCTTCAATAACGGTCAGAAATCGATCTAACAATAGTTGACTAAAATCAGGTTTCTTAATAGAAAACACCAACAATACTTGATCGATGTTCGCAACTGGTGGACGTACTAACATGTTTTTCCGTTCGCTAATTTCAGTAATATATCCTTGATAAGGTCCAGTGACTGTAAAAGTAACACGATCACCTACTAAAGGGGTGATGTTAATGTTGCGGAAAACACCACGCCCGCGACATTCATATATATCTTTTGATTCCTCTTCTTCTACGTAGTAGAATCCACTGAGCGCTTTAACGATTAATCCCTTTGGCATACCTACTCCTTCTCTAATAACTTAGCTTTTTTCGCACGTAATTGTCCACAAGCTGCATCGATATCAGCACCTTTTTCTCGTCTTACTGTCACATTAATGCCTTCATCTTCTAACACCTTAACGAACGCGTTAATGCGTTCTTGACTTGGTTTTTCATAACCTCGTTCAAAGACATAGTTTATCGGAATGATATTGACATGACATATTAACGGTTTAACTAAAGCAGCTAATCTTCTAGCCTCTTCTTCATTATCATTAATACCATTTAGTAAACCAAACTCGAAACTTACTCTTTTACCAGTAACTTCATTATAATATTTCACAGCTTCCATGAGTTTTTCTAATGGATAAGCTCGATTAATGGGCATGATCATGCTCCGCGTTAGATTTGTAGTCGCATGAAGCGAAATCGCTAAGGTAACTTGGAGTTTCATGTCCGCAAACTCATAAATCTTCGGGACAATCCCACAAGTCGAAACCGTAATATGTCTTGCGCCGATATTAAGGGTTTTTTCATGATTGATGATTTTGATAAATTTCATCGTGTTGTCAAAATTATCAAAAGGTTCACCACTACCCATAATGACAACACTGCTTACTCTTTCATTATAATCATCGAGATGTTTTTGGATTTCGACGACCTGACTAACAATTTCTCCGCTATCGAGATTTCTTGCGAGTCCACCAAGCGTTGAAGCACAGAAAGTACAACCCATGCGACAACCAACTTGGGTGGTAACACAGACGGAATAACCATAATCATGTTCCATTAGAACACTTTCGATATAATGTCCATCTCGTAACTCAAATAAAAACTTCTTTGTTCCATCTTTGGATACCTGTAAGGTATCGAGTTTAAGTATTTCAATATCGAAGTTTTCATTGAGTTTATTGATTAAGGTTTTAGGTAAGTTAGTCATTTGTTCAAAGGAGTCAACGCGTTTATTATATAACCAATCAAATACTTGACTAGCTCGATATTTCTTTTCATTAAGATTCAAGAAATAATTTTCTAATTCTTCAATTGTATATGAGTAAATATTTGTTTTCATTAATTTCACCAATTTATATTTTAACACATTTTCATAAGAATTAAAGTAAATGTATCAGTAAATAACTAAATCCCCACAAAAGTGGGGATTTAGTTATCAAATAATTTTAAAAGTATTTTAATTCTTATTTATCCTTCTTATTTTAATTATTTAAATTCTGGTAACCAACCTTTATGTGCTTCAATTAAGTCATCACATAGATTCTTTATATCATCAAGGGATAATTCACTAGAAGTATGCGGATCCATATAAGCTGCTTGATAGATGTATTCTTTTTTACGCGTGCGGGCAGCTTCAATGGTTAATAATTGCACATTAATGTTAGTTAAGTTAATTGCGGCACATTGAAGTGGTAATTCACCTACATAACATGGATTAACTCCGTTCTTATCAATCATGCATGGTACTTCAACACAAGCACGTTTAGGTAAATTAGTGATGAATAACCCTTTGTTTACCACATTACCATGCACACGGTAAGGTTCATCAGTTTCCATTGCTTTAATGATATGAGCAGCATATTCATGGCTCTTATGGTGTTCGAGATAATTTGTTTCAACTAATTCTTCCCGTAGTTTAATCCAACCATTGATTTGATTAATACAACGGCGTGGATATTCATCTAAAGGTATCTTATACTTGTCAATTAGTTCAGGATATTTGGATTTAATATACCAAGGTAAATATTCCGCACTATGTTCACTGGACTCAGTAACATAATAACCGAAGCGATGCATGATATCATGACGGACTAAATCCCAACTTAAGTCATACTCACCACTTAAAGAACGTCTCTTAATTTCAGGATATAAATCATTACCTTGTTCATCGGTAATTTCTAATAACCACGCTTGATGGTTGATTCCCGCAATCTTCCATTTACATTTAGAAACATATTCGGACATTCCGACGGTACCGAGTAAGCCAGGTACACAACCTTGAACACTATGGCATAAACCAATAACCCGTAAGCCAAGTACTTCTTCCATGTAGCCTGTTAGAATGGCCATGGGATTAGTATAGTTTAAGAATAAAGCGTCAGGGCAGACTTCGTGGATATCTTTCGCAAAGTCTTCTAATACTGGAATAGTTCTTAAAGCCCGGAAAATGCCACCGATTCCTAAAGTATCCCCGATGGTTTGTCTTAAGCCATATTTTTTTGGCACTTCAAAATCAGTTACTGTACAAGGCTCATAGCCACCAACTTGAATCGCATTGACGATATATTTTGCCCCACGCAATGCTTCTTTTCTGTCATAATACTTTTTGATAATTGCTTTACCCTTATGAGTGTTGTTGATGGTATTTAACATCCGATATGAATCTTCTAAGCGGACAGGATCAATATCATATAACGCCACTTCAAATTCCCCTAATTCGGGCGTTAAGATGCAGTCCCCAATAACATTTTTTGCGAATACGGTACTACCAGCACCTAAAAAGGTTAATTTAAACATGTTTACACTCTCCTCAGTTTCCTATGTAGGTGTATTTTCATCATATTTGTATCGTATCATAAGTTGTAACGATAGTAAACAAGAATAATTAAAAGTTCTGATGTTAAAATTAAATCTCCCTGAAGGGAGATTTAAGTAGAATGAGATGAATATATTAAAGAATAACCTGATACAATATACAAACATAATGGAATTAAATAAAGGTAATTTCCCTTTTCAAAGGTAAGAAACAAAACTAAATACAATAAACCAACTAATACTAAAATAATTCCTACAAGACGAAAATGTTTTTGCCGCATAATGAAACAAACCAATATTAAAACTAAAGAAAAATAGAAAAGACCATGATTAATATAAATGGAAAGATAATAAGTTTTGGTTAGTTCTAATAATCTAACACGATGATCGAGTAAAAAGTAAAAATTAAAGACGCTTCCCACCATACAAGCCATTAACATCGTAATTCTTTTGCTCATAGTAAAAACTCCTTTATATCACTTATATTGTCGGATATAAAGGAGTAATTATGCATCTTTTTTAAAACAAGCGATGAAGAAAATATCAGCATCGTCAATTTGATCGATAAGTTGGATAAATCCTTCGCTATTTAACGATAATTTTTCAAAGGGTTCTTTATCTAGTTTGAAAGTTGGGTATTTACTTAAGATATATTCAACCATCTTTTCATTTTCTTTTTTATTTAAAGTACACGTACTATATACTAAGGTACCATTGGGTTTAACTAATTTAACCGCTTCATCAATGATTTCTTTTTGAAGAACAATGATTTCATCTAAATCAGTTGGTTTTTTATTATATTTAATCTCGGGTTTTCTTCGAATAACTCCAAACCCACTACAAGGGGCATCAACTAACACGCGATTAAAACTTTGGGGTGGAAAGATATCTGTAAGCTTACGCGCATCACACAGGACTGGTTTAATACAACTTAAGCCTAAGCGTTCTTGATGTTCCTTGATGAGTTCGATTTTATGTTCATGAATATCGCAAGCATAAACTTTTCCATCATTATGCATCAATTCAGCAATATGAGTAGTCTTTCCCCCAGGGGCAGCACAAACATCAATGATGCTTTCTTGAGGTTTTGGGTCAAGAATACGAGCAACATGACTACTACTTAAATCTTGAATATACACCAAACCATCCTTATATAAAGAGGTATGCGCAATATTTTCATCTAAGACTCTTATTACTTCTTTTAGAGTGGTTTCTTCATATTTTATTTCATATTCAGTTAATTTTTTGAGAATATTTTCTCTAGTATCTTTATATAAGTTTAACCTGATATATTGATGCGGTTTTTGGTTATTTAGTTTACAAACTTTTTCCGTTAACTCATAACCATATTGTTTAACCCACATTCTAACAAGCCACAAAGGATGGCTGGTGCTAATGGCGAGTCTTTCCACATCATCACTAATATTATTTATGTCTTGTATACCATTACGAAGAAAGGAACGTAATACGCCATTCACAAAGGATGAAGCTTCTTGTTTATATTCTTTGGCTAGTTCTACTGCTTCATTAACGATCGCATGATTAGGAATACGGTCTAAACAAACGATTTGATACACAGCCATTCTAAGAATATTTCGTATCACATCATCGACTTTTTTACTTCCTATGTACTTACTTAAATAATAATCTAAGGTAAGTAAATAAGTAATTGTGCCATACACTAACTCCGTTAGTAGGCGTTTATCAACATCTTTTAAGTGATATTTATTTAACACTTCACTAAGCAAGAGATTACTATATGCATCCTCTAACAATACTTGATTAATAATCTCTAACGCTAGTTTTCTTACTTTTGTCATCCTACTCAATCCACTCTTCTTTAAGCTCGATTATTTCCACATCGGGCATTTTCGCTTTGATTAACTGGGCATACTTTCGCATTCCATCAATTTCGGTAAAAGTATGACTCCCTAATAAAAAGTTTAACCCAATATGGCGCGCATATAAGAGGGTGGTTAATGATTTTTCTCCTGTAATGTAAGCATCACAACCTAACGCTTTAGCTTCATGTAGACTAGCGAGATCTTTCCCACTACCAGAGACAATACCGACTCGCTTAATCATTCGATCATTATTCTTCCACACTCTTACCTTATGACCCAAGACATTTTCTAACCTTTTTGTAAGTTCATCTAGCGTTTGCGGTTGAAGATTACCTACTACTCCAAAATAGAAACCTTCATAGAAACTAATGCGGTCAGTGACTTCTAATCCTAATCGCTCCGCTAACGCATAGGAAGGACCAAACTCACTCGCATCTAAAGGTAAGTGGTTGAAGAAGTGAATGAGGTTATGTTCTTCTAAAAACTTCAAACAGGCTTCTCGCATTTCAAAATGGTCTTCCCAAATATTGTGGTGGGTTAAGATTAAATCAACTTGCTTTTCAAGCGCTTCTTTAAGAATATCAGGTGTTAAGTTAACACTATAACCGATTCTATTTACTTCTTTTACATGATAATTATTAAAGCCAAATTGAATCCCATCATTAAAGAAATCAAGGGTTGCTTGTGGGAAGAACGATAAAGCTACTTCTTCGAATCTTTTAACACTCATTAATCATCATCCTTTTTCTTATCTCGATATATAATCATCGCTGAGTAACAATAGATCTGATTACGATGATCGTAAAAATTACTTACTTGGTATTTGATATCAATTAAATCTTTTTCATCAATTTTTTCTAAAAACGCATTGATACTTTCTTCTAAATCTTTTTCATGTTCTTCATCAAAGATTTTAACTTTAATTGCCATAAAAATCACCTAATCTAACCTATGTTTATAAAAATTTCCATAAACCGCTTGACTCTTAAAAACATTGGTGAAGGCTTTATCGTCAACTTCTTTAATAATCGACAACACATTATATAACTCAAAGCTTGAAATAACCATCATAAGGATTGTTTTTTCTTGTCTTGAGTAAGCACCGATACTTGGAATAATGGTAATGCCACGATAAATGCGTTTATGGAGAGTTTCAATCAGTTCATCCTTCTTATCTGTTACGATTAGTAGAGTTAGTTTATTGTGACGGGTATGAATTTTATCGATTACTAAGGTTGAAATAAACAAGTTGATAATCGTATAGAAGGCATAAATCCACGAATCAAATAAACCAACAATCAAAATAATAATACCATTTAAGATGAAGGAATAATGGCCAAAAGGACGATCTTTTTTAAATGAAAGATACTGACTGATGATATCCATCCCACCCGTGGATGCACCTACTTTTAAAGTGATCCCAACGCCGATTCCCGTGATTGTTCCTCCTAATAACGCACTAAGCATTAAGTCATTATGAAGTCCTTGTTCAGATAAAATCTCAGGAACGGGTAAGATAGCTAAGGTAATCATCCCATTTAGTACTGCCAGAAAACTTAAGAAAGTGAACCTTTTACCTAACGATTGAAAACCTAAATAGAAGACCGGAATATTGATAATAAACCAAATAATCCCGACACCTAAATCATAAGAGAGAAAACTACCAAATGTATTATAAATAATACCATAGATAATTTGGGCAATTCCAGTAAAACCACCAGTTTTTAATTTGGCGGGGATAATAAACCATTTAATACCTAAAGAATAAAGGGTTGAACCAACTAAAGTTACTAATATATTAATAAGCTTTTTATTATCACGATATTTAAGTAATTCCTTCATGCAGTGCACCTCGATAATCTATCTTCGACTCTCAATTATAACACTTTTTCCCTTGATTTTGAAACATTTTTCATAAAAAGAGCACTTGGCTTACCAAGTGCTTATTTGATGATTTCTGGTTCGGGATATTTTACACCAAAGGTTTCGACAGTTACGCGTTTCATTACTTGTGGTTGGATTGGACGGTCGTTATGGTCTGTCTCCACTTTCGCGATTTTATCTACAACATCCAATCCTTCAATAACCTTACCAAAAGCAGCGTAATGACCATCTAAATGGGGTGATGCTTCATGCATAATAAAGAATTGACTACCCGCACTATCAGGATGATAACTGCGCGCCATTGATATCACCCCAGGAGTATGTTTTAAATCATTCTTAAAGTTATTGGCTGTAAACTCACCTTTAATCCGATACCCTGGTACGCCTGTACCTGTGCCATAAGGACAGCCACCTTGAATCACAAAGCCTTCGATAACACGATGGAAAATGAGTCCATCATAAAAATTATTCTTTACCAAACTGATAAAGTTATTGACGGTGTTAGGCGCAATATCTGGATAAAGTTCAATTTTAATGATATCTTGATTTTCCATTTCAATTGTCACAATGGGATTTGGCATTTTCTTACCTCACTTATTCTAGAGTAAACCTTTTGCCAACTTCAAAGGGATGTTTCCCGTTCAAAATATCTTTTAAAGACTGCCTTGTTTTCCCTTCGAGTTGTACTTCTAATAGTTTAATCGCTGTATCATCGCTAGTGTGAACTACCACACCATCTTTCATTAGCGCAATGATTTCCCCTGGTAACCCTTCTCTTAATGTTTCCTGCTTACTTGCTTTATAAACCTTAATGCGTTTTCCATCTAATATTGTATATGCACCAGGAAATGGCGAAAGTCCCCGTATTTGATTATATACATTTTTTCCCGATTTGTCCCATCTAATGATTTCATCCACTGGTTTAATGTTATAAGCGTAAGTAGCCTCGGCAGGATTCTGTTTAATAGGAGTAATTTTTTTCGCAAAGATTAATGGTAGAGTGTCCATGAGAAGTTCCGCGCCAAGTTTACTTAATTTATCATGGAGACTTCCCACATCATCATCTTCTAAAATCGCAATTTCTCTTTGTGCGATAATATCCCCTTCATCCATCTTTTCCGACATATACATTATCGTAATACCTGTTTTTTCTTCTCCCTCAATAATCGCTTTATGGATGGGAGCACCACCGCGATATTTTGGAAGTAACGAAGCATGAACATTAATGGCTTTATATGGTGGTGTTTCTAATAAGATTTTGGGGATAATTTGCCCATAAGCACAGGTCACAATAAGATCTGGTTCCCAAGCTAAGATTGGTTCGTAATCAAGTTTTATCTTCTCTGGTTGAAAGACAGGAATATTATACTTTTCCGCTACCACTTTAACTGGTGGTGGGGTAAGGATTTGTTTTCTTCCGACTGGTTTATCGGGTTGAGTTACTACCCCTACGACTTCATAGGGACTATGGATTAAGGCTTCTAAAACATTTACCGCAAATTCTGGTGTGCCCATAAATACAATACGCATGATATCAACTCCTACATGATAAAGGTGGGATAACGATCGATGATGACATTGATGGGACTATCTTGATAACTAGTTAAAATGTGTTCTAAACTTTCAGCTAATTTGCTTTCTTGTTTAAATTTAATGATGATTTGGGTGGAATATAGATTATTAAGTCTTTTAACTTGCGGTACGACTGGGCCTAAAATTACTGTTTCATTGGATAATTGACTTTTCAAGTAATTAACGATTTTATTTCCTTCTTTTAAGGTATCTTGGAAGATCTCACTTTGAACGATAATTTGAGTTAAGTAATAATAAGGTGAATACTTTCCTAATTTACGGACCTTCATTTCTTGGTTAAAGAAGGCTAAATAGTTATGTTCAGCTGCAAGTTTAATCGCATAATGTTCAGGATTATAGGTTTGAATGATGACCTCACTATTTTCCTTATGCCGTCCTGCCCGTCCAGCGACTTGCATGATTAGTTGGAAGGTCTTTTCACTAGCGCGAAAATCGGGTAATCGCAAACTAATATCCGCTAACAATACCCCGACTAAGGTTACATCTTCAAAGTCCAACCCTTTCGCAATCATCTGTGTTCCTAATAATATATCTGCTTGTTTTTCTTTAAATAACTTGATGATGCGATCATGATCACCTTTGTTGCTGGTGGTATCGACATCCATTCGAATGATGCGGGCATCGGGGAAGGTCTTGATTAACTCTTCTTCTACTTTTTGCGTACCATACCCAAAGCCCTTAATGTGTTTACTTTTACATTTCGGACATTCGGTAACGACGGGTATTTCAAAGCCACAGTAGTGGCACTTTAAGCGTTTCGAGGTTTTATGATATGTTAAGGAGATGTCACAGTTCTGACACATGACTGTATAACCGCAACTGCGGCATAATAAGAAATTCTCATAACCGCGGCGATTCAATAACAGTATTACTTGTTCATGTTTATTTAAACGGTCAGTGATTGCTTCTTTTAAACATTCCGAAAAAATACTAAGGTTACCCCGCTTAAATTCGTTTGTCATATTGACAATGGTAGCTTTAGGTAGTCTAGTTAAAGTCGCACGTTTAGGAAGTTCTAGCAAAGTATAGACCTTTTTAATAGCCCTTGCATAAGATTCCAAACTCGGAGTAGCACTACCTAAAACTAAGGTAGCGTTATAAGTTTTGGCCCTAATCTTGGCAATTTCCACCGCATGGTATTTTGGCATTTCATCCTGTTTATATGTTAACTCATGTTCTTCATCGATGATGATGACACCAAGGTTCGTAAAAGGTGCAAATATCGCGCTTCTTGCCCCGACGACAATCTTTACCTCTTTATTTCTAATCTTGCGCCATTCATCATATTTTTCTCCCAAAGATAAGCCACTATGTAGTACAGCCACAAGATTACCGAAACGTTGTTTAAATAGTTGGACAATTTGGGGTGTTAACGATATTTCGGGAACAAGCATGATAGCTTCTTTACCGAGTCTTACTACTTCCTCAATTACATGTAAATAGACTTCGGTTTTGCCACTACCAGTAACACCATGCAGTAAAAAGATTTCCCCTGATTCATTTACAATACTATTCTTTATCGCATTAAAGGCTTTTAATTGATCGAGATTTAACTTGTGTTTATAGCGTTCCTCATAGATATCTGCATATGGCGTGCGATATACTTCTTCTTTTATTTCTTTTATAATACCTTTTTGAACTAATGACTTCAGGGTTTGTGGTGAAACTTTCAATAATTTAATGAGGTCGCTCTTCTTTAAGCGACCATTCATTTTAAGTTCCTCGATTACTTGTTTTTGTTTAGTCCCTATGACATCAACTTCTTTAATTAATTCTAAATATGTGTCATACTTAACATTTAATTTATCTTTAACTTCATAAACTAAATCAACTTCATTACTTGCGATCGCTTGTTTTACATACTTATAATCTTCTTTTTGGATTACATCAATATTTATGACATCTTTATTTTGAAAATATGGGGCTAGATGTTCATTTAAATCAGTTGTTAATTTAACTAGTTTCTTTTCATACCGTGCTTTAATGGCACTAGGTAACATCGCTTGAATACAACTAATTAAGAAACTAGAAGTATCCCTACTCATAGTAAACGCCAAGTCGATTAGTTCAGGGGTTAGGCTTGGCGTTATATCTAATATATCGCTGATTGGTTTTAGTTCTTGGGGGACAGTAGCATCATTGTCAAGGCTTATGACATAACCCATAACTTCACGCATACCAAAAGGCACCTTGACCCGCATCCCTACTTCAATAACATCTTCAAGATAAGACGGGACAAGATAACTAAAAGGTTTATTCACATTTTTGACTTTAACATCAACAATCACATTCGCAATCATGTTAATCCCCCCTAATTGATAAAAAAACCTTGAATGGTGGAAGTTCAAGATTTTAAAATTTGATGTTTAGTTTTCCTTCGACGATTTCTTCTAACGCTTGACCCACTGATTTGACGCATTTAGGATTTTCTACACGAACTGGGTCTCCTTGGTCAATTTGTTTTGCCCGTTTCGCACTGATAATTACTAACTTGTACTTCGAAGGTACAATATCTAATAATTTATCAATGGATGGATAGCGCATAGAATTATTCCACCTCCAACTCCAACATCTTCATATATTTTTGAATAGTTCTTTCCGTACGAGCATGTTCAGCTCGAATAATCGCCATAATGCGGTCAGCCGCATTTTCAACCGTATCATTTACGACGATATAGTCGTATTTATAAGCCATATGGATTTCCCGCTCAGCTTTTTCCATGCGTTGATTGATAACTTCCTCAGGCTCCGTTGCCCGCTTCATGAGTCGTTCTCTTAAAGCCTGTCTTGATGGTGGCGCAATGAAAATGAAAACCGCATCAGGCATTTTTTCTCTAACCTGGAGCGCTCCTTGAACCTCAATTTCAAGTACGACTTCCTTACCTTTTGCGAGTGATTCTTCCACATAATCGAGCGGTGTCCCATAATAATTACCCACAAATTCAGCATACTCAAGGAACTTACCTTCCTTGATTCGTTGTTCGAATTCTTCCCGACTAACGAAATAATAATCTACTCCATCTTTTTCACCCTCGCGTGGTGGTCGGGTTGTCATAGAGACAGAGTATTCGAGATTATGTTTACCTAGCTCAAATAAGGCTTTTCGTACTGTACCTTTTCCTACTCCAGATGGTCCCGATATGACGATTAACAGACCTCTTTCATTTAGTTTCATAGTTGTTACTTCCCTTCGCACATTCGCATTATTTTTTTATCTATTATCTATATTATCATAACACCTTTTTAAAATTTTTTTAAGTATTTTTACTTACTTT
>ENA-UPSA01000998-UPSA01000998.1-bioreactor-metagenome-genome-assembly--contig:-NODE-998-length-33041-cov-368.501152_pt1 | contig 33041 bp, 34 predicted proteins | sample MGYA00238183_ERZ773288 | MGnify/ENA primary metagenome ERZ773288 (study PRJEB29028, sample SAMN07631243) | bioreactor metagenome | isolation source: Switchgrass digestor | place: USA: Dartmouth... | reverse complement strand
GTCGTCATCGTCGTCATCATCCCTGTTTCTCCTGGAGCTTGACACGGAGCTGTCATCGTCATCGTCGTCCGCCCTCCTGGTTCCGCATGCGACAAAGCTGAAAGCAAGACATATAATCAGCATCAAACTCAAAAACTTTTTGAAATTCATATTCATTCCTCCTGATAATAAAGGCTTAAAACCCCCGCTTGTTTATTGTTTTGGCTGAAGCTCAATGTAATACATGGGTACCCAGGCATAACCTATGGAGGTCTCATAACCATAGATAGAGATTGAATAGTCATCTGTACTGCCAGAGAGATGAATGCTTGTATCATTGCTGTATTTATACTCATTCTCCAGGTTTAATATGCTGTCATAGTATTCCAGGATTTCCTGGATCGGCTTTTCAGTATAGACAGTTACATAATAGGTTATTTTGCCATTATAATCATCTATGTATGCCTTGTTTACTATACCGCCGTCTATTATGGGGACCTTATCTGACGGATACCCGGGAGGAAGATCGACTACATCCAATGACATTAATACGCCCTGGACTGTTGGAATCCCCTGCAGAAAGAAGGTAACTCCTATAAAACCCTCGGATGGTTCATCATATACAACAATATCGAATTTGTATCCAGCCTTCTCGCCTTCATAGTAGTGTACATTATCCGACTCTATTTTTGTTACTCTGTATTCTTCTGTGCCTTCCAGGTAGTCCCTGTAAAATTCGTTTATAGTATCATAGTCTCCGTCAGTATACTTAATATACAGCTCGAAATCGCTGGCTCCGCTGTCCCTGACGTTTCTGGTTCCCCGGATGACCTGGTACCCCTTGTAGAGCGGGTATTCATCTATCGGATACCCTTTTGGGATGTCTGATCCTGAATTATTATAGTAAGGATCATCGCCGCCAAATAAACCGCCGATGCCTGTATCGTTCCTCACGTCCTTATCGTCTTTTTCATCCTTGTCGTCCTTTTCATCTTTCTCCTTGGACTTTTTGCCTTTGCCGTTATCGTCATCGTCATCCCTGTTTCGCCTGGAACTTGACACGGAGTCGCCATCGTCATCGTCGTCCGATCTCCTGGTCCCGCAGGCGACAAAGCTGAAAGCAAGACATAGAATCAGCAGCAAGCTTTCTTTAATTTCATAGGCATTCCTCCTACTATTGATTAATTCATGCAATAGAAATAACATGAGTGATTCTCACAGAAGATGGAACAATCGTGCTATTATATGACTGTATTGCAGATATTATACTTTTAATTTTTCTGGTTTAAATCACCCCAGGGGTGATTTTGAATGATGACCATGACATTCGGCATATGCCATATTACCTTCCGGTACCGGCCGTTATAGTACAGGCAGGATAATCATATTATTTCAGCGATTCACATATTATGGAAAGTCAGTGATTAAAAGCGGGAGGTTGTCATGGCTCGGCGCTCCCTTAAGTACAACACGGCCATCCTGACAGTGACAGGCTTTATAGTAAAGGCGTTGGGATTCGCGTATCGTATCTTTATCGCCAACTGCATAGGTACGGAAGGCCTTGGGCTTTATCAGCTAATGACACCGATTTATTCCCTGCTGGTCCTGGTCCTGTCTGCAGGCGTATCGGTAGCGGTATCACGTTTTGTTGCCGAGGAAACTTCAAAGGGTCAAAGATACGCAGGCGTGAAAATAACGGCAGTGTCAGCCGGCATAGTTCTTGCCGCGGGCATCGTGATATGCGGCATCCTGCTTTTCAATATTGACGCTCTTGTCCTGGCCACCACGGGAGACACAAGGACAAGAAGTTCCCTTTTCTGGATACTGGTCCTGGTGCCCCCAATCGCCGCCGTATCCGCATACAAGGGATACTTTTACGGCAAGCAGGAAATGCTGCCCAACTCCATAGGACAGATAGCGGAACAGGTCATCAAGCTTGTTTTTGTCTTGGTCATGGCAGATTCCTTCAGGGGCAAAGGCATAGAGAGTATGTGCCTGTTGGCCGTCCTGGCAATGCTTATCGGCGAATGCGCCAATGTCCTGGTAGTGTATATCGCTTTCCTGTTCTCGAACAAGCGAACCCTTTATGAGCTTAAAAGCACGAAAAAAGAAAGTCTTTGGACCATGATTAAGAAGATAGTGAAAGTTTCGTTTCCCATATCGGCGAACCGGCTCGTGCTGTCGCTGATAGGAACTGCAGAAAGCCTGCTGATACCCCAGAGACTGGTTATGTCCGGCCTGACATTCCAGGAAAGCCTGAAAGCATTCGGAAAGCTGACAGGTATGGCTTCCCCGCTGGTATTTTTCCCGTCAATGATCCCCATGTCGCTGGCAACGGCGCTTGTTCCCGCTATAGCCGGAGCGGTGGCTGCCAGACAGTACAGGATCGCCAACAGGCAAATATCCGAGTCAATAAGGCTGACAATAATAATGGGTCTCATATTCACATCGTTTTTTGCCTCGTGCAGCGATGAGCTGGCCGAGCTTGTTTACCCGGGAAATGATGTGGGTCCCATCCTGCGGCTCCTTTCGCTCTCAGGCGTTTTTCTGTACCTGCAGCAAACCATGCTTGGAATACTTAACGGGCTTGCCAGGGAATCAGCCATACTCGTGAACACCATGACCGGAAGCATAATAAGAATCGCGGCTATATGGTTCCTTATGCCCATAATGGGCGTAGACGCTTACATCTATGCAATAATCGCGGGAAGCATTATCACAATAGCGTTCAATTTCAGGGAGATTTCAAAATTAACCGGCATTTCCATCGACGCAGGCCAATGGCTTTTAAAACCGCTTTCGGCATCCCTGGCGGGAGTGTTTTTCGTATTCGCGTTCAGAAACTTCCTGCTCAACTGGGATCTGCCGCTTAAATTATTGCGGCTCCTGACCGTGGTTACCGCGTTTCTGATTCTTGCCGCCATATACCTCGTTACAGGCATCATAAAGAAAGACGACCTGAAACGCTGGCTCCTCCGTAAATGAGTACAGGGGACGTACACTTTAACTCATTTTGAGTACAGGGGACAGGTGGTTTGACAAATAATTGTCATGCCAGGCGAAAAGAATGGTCCATTCTCTCTATATCACCACTTATTGTAATGTATTCTTTCCTTTAAATTGATTTCCTTTTGTTCTACCATTTTTGCATCTTTGCTTGGTATGCCAAGACCAATTAAGCATGGCATCAGGTAATCCTCCGGAAAACCTAATACCTTTCTTGCATGTTTATCCTCATCACCTAAAGGTATTCTCAGATTACACGCGTATCCCTCTGCCGTTGCTGCTAAAAATATGTTTTCGATACAGCACCAGATTGAAGCAAAACCATTCAGATGAGAAAGATTGTCAGGCTTCATGATATCAACTTTTTGCTTTAGCAAAGGTATAATAATCGCTGAAGCATCAGCAAGCATTCGATATTGTTTTGGTACAGCGATTCTATAACATTCTTGTTGCGTAGGATCATTCAGATTCCAGTCCTTCAGCAATTGCTCCATGTCTTCATCTGATATTCCTCTCGGAATAATATCAATAAGCTGCAGAACAGCCTGTTTATCTTTCAGCACTATAAAATGCCAATCCCTCATATGGTCATTTGTCGGGGCCTTAAGACCTGCTCCTATTATTCTTTCGATGATATCATCATTTATTTCAGCCTTTTCAAAATCTCTTACTGTTCTTCTTTTTTCTATAACTTCATAGAAATCCATTCTTAACCCTCCGTACAAAATCATATTTATATGTAAAATATAAAATCATAATACCATACTGATAAAAATGTGCAAAAGGAGCACAATTACAGCGGCCTGGGCATAAAATTAAAAAAGGGAGAAATAATATAAAAACGCGAGCAATTCAAAGTAATGGGGAGAAAAACGGTTATAATTCACTCAGCAATAGTCAAAGATAGTCAAAATCAGACTTGAATATTTAACAGGTAATATATAGAATGTAATTGAAGGTCAAAGAAAGTCAAAAACAAATAAACAAGTTGAGCAAGAATTAAGCTATGGAGGTGGGATTATGTTCGGTCTTGTTCCTTATTCAAGAAGAAACAGCGGCATATCCAGGAAAGACGACTGGTTCGATTTTATCGACAGGTTTGACAGGTTTTTTGACGAGTTCTTCAGGGATCCTTTCTTTGCAAAGGTATCTTCATTAACGACTCCTATACGCGCAGACGTAAGGGAAACCGATAAAGAGTACATCGTTGAGGCCGAGATGCCAGGGTTGAAGAAAGAAGATATCATGATCGACCTGAACGATGACGTGCTTACCATCGGAGTAGACATGAAAGAGGAAAAGAAAGAAGACAATGACGGATACATCTACAGGGAACGCAGAAGCGGCTCGTTCAGACGTTCATTCTCTGTACCTGATATCAGGAACGAGGATGTTAAGGCTTCATACAAGGACGGGATACTGACCATCGTGCTGCCAAAAGCTGAACCTGGCAAGAAAACGAGAAGGATAGAAATTGAATAAGCCTTTGATTCTCCTCCTTCCTTCATGAGACAGGGGGACGGTTCTTTTGTCACGATTTTTTCAGACAGAAGAACCGTCCCCCTGTCTGTATGTACAATGTTGACTTAGGTTTGGGTATAATTATAGTATTATGTGTGGACATAAAATTTAACAGAATAAAGGATTGATCAGATGAAACTTGTTGCAGACTGTCATTTTCATACCATAAGCAGCGGGCATGCCTACAGTACGCTTTATGAATACGCAAAAGAAGCTGAGCAAAAAGGCCTTAAACTGATAGGAATGACCGATCACGGGCCCAGGATGCCCGGAGGACCTCACAGATATCATTTTGACAACCTTAAAGTCATACCTGGTTTCTTGTTCGGAGTGGAGATCTATAAAGGTATAGAAGCCAATATCATAGACTTTGACGGTTCGACCGATACCGAGAACATGCCTCTTAATGAGATGGATATCGTTATTTCGAGCTTTCACAGTCCCTGCCTGAAACCGTCGACAAAAGAGGAAAACACCCGGGCTATTATCAGGAGCCTTGATAATAAATATGTAAATATAATAGGACATCCCGACGATTCCAGGATACCCATCGATCTTACCGAACTGGTAAAGGCAGCGTCGGAAACAGGGGTCCTTATAGAGATCAACAACTCTTCGCTGAGGCCCACGTCTTTCAGGCAGAATGCCAGGGAAAATTATATGACGTTGCTTGAGGAGTGTTATAAAAACAAGGTATACGTTATAATTAACAGTGACGCTCATATCCACACAGATATCGGCGCCAGCGAAGAAGCCCTGGAATTGATAAAAAAAGCCGGGTTTCCTGAAGAGCTGGTTGCAAATACTGATCTCCAGAAACTGAAACAGAAACTGGCGGCAAGGAGAAGGTAAGATCGCATGTTTGACAAGCTTGAAGCGATAGAGAACCGTTTTGAAGAACTGAATATGAGGCTGGCCGATCCCGGTGTCATAAACGACCAGGAACAGTACATGAAACTGATGAAGGAACATGCAGAATTATCGGAGATCGTTGAAAAGTACCGCGAATACAAATCATATGTTAAGACCCTCGAAGATGCCCGGTCAATGCTGAAGGATAATCCCGACAAAGAACTGGAAGAGATGATCAGGGCGGAGATGCGGGAGGCTGAGGAAGGGATCGAACGCACTGAAAAAGAACTGAAGATTCTCCTGTTACCCAAGGATCCCAATGATGAAAAGGATGTCATCATTGAAATACGCGCGGGAGCGGGAGGGGATGAAGCAGCTCTGTTCGCTGCCGTGCTTTTCCGCATGTATACCCATTATGCCGAGAGCAAGGGCTGGACAACAACAGTCATTGACTCCAACCCCACCGAAATAGGCGGGTTCAAGGAAATAGTCTTTGAAATAGAGGGCAGGGGGGCATACAGCCGCCTGAAATTCGAAAGCGGAGTTCATCGCGTGCAGCGTGTCCCTGCCACTGAATCGAGCGGAAGGATCCATACATCCACCGCTACCGTCGCAGTTCTTCCTGAAGCCGAGGATGTTCCGGAAGTCGAGATCAACCCAAACGATATTGAAGTCGATACCTACAGGGCGTCCGGAGCCGGAGGTCAGCATGTAAACAAGACCTCGTCGGCAATCAGGATTACCCATATCCCTACGGGCATAGTCGTAACATGCCAGGACCAGCGTTCACAGCACAAAAACAGGGAAAAGGCCATGAGAGTGCTCAAGGCCAAGCTCTATGAACTGGAGAGAATGAAGCATGAGTCGGAACTGGCTGAGAACCGCAAAAGCCAGGTAGGTACAGGGGACAGAAGCGAGAGAATACGCACCTACAATTTTCCTCAGAGGAGAGTTACCGACCATCGCATAGGGTTTACCCTTTACCAGATCGACCAGTTTATCAACGGAGATATGGATGAACTGATCGACGCCCTTATCACCACCGACCAGGCCGGAAAGCTGAGCAGCGGGGAAGAGGAATGAAAGGCGGGGCGCATGGATGGAATAAGGGAAAGACAATGTTAAGGGGGATTTAAATGAAATATGATGTTTTGTCGGCAATAGGGCTTTCATTGTTCGCAGGCCTGTCAACGGGCATAGGCGGATTGATTCTGCTGCTTTTCAGAAAAGTAAACACAAAAATCCTCTCTGTAGCTCTTGGCTTTTCTGCGGGAGTAATGATCTATGTTTCTTTTGTGGAGATCCTTCCTGAGGCTTCAAGATTCCTCGGCCAGGCTTATGGAGCTAAAAAAGGTGACTGGGTGACCTATATAGCTTTTTTCCTGGGAATTTTTCTGATAGCTGTTATCGACAAGCTGGTTCCCGAAAAAGATAACCCCCATGAGCCTCAAAAGGTAGAACACCTGGATGTATGCAACCTGGGTCAGAACTCGCAGAAGCTTATAAAGACAGGCAAACTGGCTGCCCTGGCCATCACGATACACAACTTCCCCGAAGGTCTTGCCACCTTCGTTTCGGGCATGAATGACCTGTCCCTCGGGATAGCCATTGCGGTGGCAGTAGCCATACATAATATCCCTGAAGGTATTTCGGTTGCGCTTCCTATCTACTGTGCCACCGGAGATAAAAAGAAAGCGTTCTGGACGTCGCTGTTGTCAGGATTTGCAGAGCCTGTGGGTGCTTTGATAGCATACCTGGTCCTTGCCCCGTTCATGAGTGATGCCCTGTTCGGTTTGATATACGCGTCAATCGCCGGCATCATGGTTTTCATATCATTGGACGAGCTCCTGCCATCCGCGAGGGAATATGGCGAGCATCACCTGTCCATATTCGGCCTGATCGGCGGGATGATCATCATGGGACTCAGCCTGCTCCTGCTAAGTTAGAGGATAGAATTATGAGTTTTAAAAACCCACCCTCGTGCTATGCATCGGCACGGCACTGAGGGTGGGATAAATGGATAAAAATCCTTGCTGCACTGCTTTTACAGTTTATACCTCATCTTTCCGCCGAACACGAAATACGGGATAATAAACACCTGTATCCCATCCGAATATGGAGCTATGGTATAGAGGGGATAGAAGATGGCCAGCCCTTCCTCTGTCAGGTAATAATTGTTCGGGTCAAAATATTTCTTTATATTCTCGTCAAGATTATCGAAATAATTGGCCATTCCCGCTGCCTGCCTGCGCCTTGCCTCGGAGCTTATGTATTTTAATATCACTGACTTGTAATCATAATCTCTTTCAAACAGCGCGCCCAACGGAACAATAATGCCCCTTTCCATGTCCCATGTATTTCCCTTTCTTACCGTGTTTCCATGAGCGCCTCCCGTGAATTCGTAAATATCATAAAACAGGCTTATCATGGGTTTTCTGCAGTATGTAGGCTCGAAAGTTTCGACCAACTCAAAGCTGTGAAAAGGAAAACCCTGCGACTTTGACAAGCTATACTGCCTTACCGCCGCCTGGTATAGCCTTGTCGCTGCATACCGGTAGTTTCTCTGTGCTTTTTGCCTGTAATAAGCATTGAAACGCATGGGGTTGCCGCTGTATCCCTGGGCTATGTACGGATAATTGATTGTTACTTCAACCATCTGTACCTTGTTATAGAGCAGGCTGTCCTTGATGGTCCGGGTCTTTATAAAATCGCACTTCATTCATACCACCTCACACCATTTTATTGGTGAAAGGCGGAATTTGTGCCCGTCCGCCAGATTTTATTTCTCCCTGAAAGGTTTGACGGCGAGATTCGAATTATAGTAACGGGGATCCCCGGTTACTTCCCTGCCTGCCCAAGGAGGGATGCTGAAGGGCTGATCTTCATATTCGAGTTCTATCTCAGCTATGACAAGACCTTCGTTTTGCCCCATGAATTCATCCACTTCCCAGACCATGCCTTCATAGGGAACCCGGTACCTGATCTTCTCGACAAGACCGCCCTCGCAAAGGGAAAACAGCAATAAAGCGTCTTCATAGGGAATTTGGTACTCGAACTCGGAGCGGCTTGCTCCGCTTGACTGTCCCTTGATGGTAAGCCAGGCTTTGTCGCCGGCGGTCCTGACACGGACCGTACAGTCTGGAGACCGGCTCAGGTAACCCTGTTTATACAAGACTCCAGTTGAACTTTTCCTGTATTCATCGCTATTTACTAAAAACTTGCGCTCAATTTCCCGGGCCATAAATGAAATCCCTCATTTCGCGGATTTAGGAAGCAGGGGGACGGTTCCTTGCTTCAAGCTTTTTCCTGTCTAAGAGCATACACTACCGTCAAAATTTTGTACACTTTTGTGTGGGGCCAGACAATCTTCTTGTTTTTCAGTTTGAGACATACAATGTGCCCTTGTCCATTCCCGGCGCATATTATGTAACAGCATCATTAGTATCATGTGGTCTATATGAGGATCAGGAACAAAAATTACTTCTCCAATATGATCCTTGCCAGGAAACCCTATGCCAAAGCTGATATCTCAGGAGGCAGCCTTGCTCCCGACATAACCGGGACAGTTGATTTTTACGCCGCCCATAACGGTACCCTGGTTGTGGCCGAATTATACAATCTCCCCAAAGCTGTTCCGCCAACCTCAGGCTCTGCGCCGGTGAACCCTTTCGGTTTTCATATTCATGAAGGAAATACCTGTGAACAGGGAGACCGCGCCGATCCGTTCCAGGCAGCAAAGGGACATTACAACCCGACCAATATGCCCCATCCGCTTCATGCAGGAGACATGCCGGTCCTGTTCGGCAATAACGGGTATGCTTTTATGGCCTTTTACACGGACAGGTTTACTCCCGGACAGGTCGTGGGCAGAACAGTCATAATACACCAGAACCCGGACGATTACAGGTCCCAGCCCGCAGGAAACGCCGGCAAAAGACTTGCCTGCGGAGTTATAAAAAAGGTGAACGTGTAAACGGGGACGGAGGTTTTTTGCACATTTTCGTGTAAAAAACCTCCGTCACCAAATACCACTTACAAGGCAAGTTTGTAGATGTTAAGGACGTCGTCGCGGGTGAGTTTCACGAAATTGCCGACGGTATATGAACCGGAGCCGGTGCATTTGTCGGCCATCTCTTCCAGGTGCTCTTCGTCAATGTTTGCCTGGCTCAGCCTTATGGGCAGCCCGATGGAAGTATAGAATGCTTCGAGGGCCTCTATTCCTTTCAGGGCGGTCTCCTCGGGATTGAAGACGTTATAGTCCACGTTCCATACCCTGTGGGCATACTGGGCGAACCTGCTTATATCATGCTTATACACATACTTCATCCAGGCGGGGAACACTATGGACAGCCCGGCGCCGTGGGCGATGTCATATATAGCGCTCAGTTCGTGCTCGATACCGTGGGAAGCCCAGTCGCCGATCCTTCCAGTGCTGAGCAGATTGTTGTGGGCTACTGTCCCGGCCCACATTATCTCGGCCCTGGCTGCATAGTCGGTGGGGTTCTTAAGGGCTCGGGGCACATTTAGGATCATTGTCTTCAATGTAGCTTCACAAAGCCTGTCAATAAGCTCGACATCCCGGGTGTTCGTAAAGTAGCGCTCCATGATATGGGCCATAATGTCCGAAGCTCCGCAGGCAGTCTGATAATCAGGCAGGGTGAATGTGACCTCCGGGTTCATAATGGCAAATGCGGGATAGATCGAATCGTCGGTGAGACCTCTCTTATACCAGCCGTCTTCGTTGGTAATGACCGAGCTGTTGCTTGATTCGCTTCCGGCGGCAGGTATGGTCAGGACAACTCCAACCGGCAGAGCTTCGCCCGGAACAGCCTTTCCGGAGTAGAAATCCCAGACATTTCCCTTGTAAGGTACGCCTACTGCGATGGCCTTTGCCGAGTCGATAACGCTTCCTCCGCCTACGGCGAGGATGAAGTTTATCCCCTTCTCACGGCAAATCCTTATGCCTTCCTGGACCAGCGTGAGACGAGGATTCGGCAGAACCCCGGAGAGTTCATGGACCTCGATGCCTGCTTCATCAAGGGACTTCCTGACCCTGTCATAAAGCCCGTTTCTTTTAATGCTTCCTCCGCCGTAATGCAGAAGTATCCTGCTGCTGTAAGCCTTTGTCTCCTTGCCGACCAGGTATTCGGTATCCTTTCCAAAAATTATTTTAGTCGGATTCCGGAAAGTGAAATTTATCATATCTTCTTCCTCCATCATTATGGTTTAAGAAAGCGGCTGCGCCGGACGTTTGAAACTTTTGCTGACTGAGAACGGACGCAGCACGTCACAATTGTATTCTACCTCATTTTGCCGGCCAATAACATGCTGTTTTAAACTATCACCCCGGGACATCCCCCCACATAAGATATTAGTAAAGGTACAGCCATTGCTTGGAGGAAAAGGGATGAAAGTAGTCATACTATGCGGAGGCAAGGGACTAAGGATGTACGAGCTCACCGAGGACATGCCTAAGCCTATGGCCCCGGTGTGCGGCAAGCCGATGCTCTGGCATATCATGATGAACTACAAATATTTCGGATTTAATGATTTCATACTTTTGCTGGGATACAAGGGCGAAAAGATCAAGGAGTATTTTATCGACTACAACTGGAAACAGCATGATTTCGTGCTTGATACGGGAAGCGGCAGCATCCGGCTTCTGAATGAAAACGAAACCTTTCATATTACTTTTTTGGACACCGGAATTGACACCATGACAGGCGGCCGTATAAAAAGGGCGAGAAAGTATATCGGCAACGAGACTTTCATGCTGACATACGGCGATGGCCTGTCAAATGTCGATTTAAGAAAGCTCCTTGCATATCACAGGAAAATGGGCAGGATAGCCACCGTAACAGGAATCAACAAGAAGACGCAATATGGCGTACTGACTGTCGAAAACGGCATAGCCACGTCATTCAGGGAAAAGGAAAGTTCCGGCGGACTCATAAACGGAGGCTTCTTTGTTTTCGAACCGGCCATTTTCGATTATATAACCGACGACACCAACTGTGTCCTGGAGCAGGAACCGCTGAAAAACCTTGCCCGGGACGGGCAGCTGGCAGTCTATTTCCATGACGGTTTCTGGACCGCCTGCGACACCTATGGCGATATCCTTAAGATCAATATGCTGTACGCGGGCCAAAAATATCCATGGAAGGTATGGTAAAGCATTATGGAATTCTGGAAAGGCAAAAATGTTTTTATAACCGGATGTACCGGGTTCCTGGGAAGCTGGCTGACAAAAGAGCTGGTCAGGCTGGGGGCCAGCGTCACCGGGCTTGTGAGGGACAATGTGCCCCAATCCTGGCTTTACAGCGGGGATGAATATAAAAAGATAAACACAGTCGTCGGAGCCCTTGAGGATGAGCCGCTGCTGGAGCGGATTCTCGGTGAGTACGAGATCGATACCGTATTTCATGTGGCAGCCCAGGCCATAGTCGGGATTGCCAACAGGAACCCGCTGAGCACATTCGAGGCCAATATCCGCGGCACATACAACCTGCTTGAGGCGTCAAGAAAAAGTCCCCTCGTCAGGCGCATAGTGGTGGCTTCGAGCGATAAAGCCTACGGGGATCAGGCCCGGCTCCCCTATACCGAGGATATGCCCCTCTGCGGAAGCCATCCCTACGACGTTTCAAAGAGCTGCGCAGACCTGATAGCCCAGTCATATCATAAAACATACGGTCTGCCCGTGTGCATCACCCGCTGCGGGAACCTTTTCGGGGGAGGGGACCTCAACTTCAACCGTATAATCCCCCAGACCATCCGGAGCATTATCAACGGGGAACCTCCCGTTATCAGGTCCGACGGAAGCTTCATCAGGGATTACTTCTATGTTGAAGACGCAGTCAGGGCTTACCTTTTGCTCGCGGAGAAAATGAATGAACTCTATATCGAAGGCCATGCGTTCAACTTCAGCAACGAAGTCCGGCTTACGGTCCTGGAACTGGTCAATAAAATACTTAATCTCATGGGCAGCGACCTTGAGCCCGTGATTCTGAACCAGGGGAGCAACGAGATAAGGCACCAGTACCTGTCGGCGAGAAAGGCCAGGGAAATCCTGGGCTGGGCGCCTCGGTTCACCATCGAGGACGGACTAAAGAAGACCATCGCGTGGTACAGGGAGTTTTTCGGGAAGGAAGCATGAGGGAAGTGAAGGCGAGTATAATTATTCCGTCATATAACGCGAGGCAGAGGCTTTACCTGAACCTGGCCGCGCTCAACTGCCAGAGTTATGAAGGCGACGACGTGGAGGTCATAGTTGTCGACAACGGCTCCAGTGACAATACCATGGAGATGCTGAAGTCATTCAGGCTCAAGTATCCCATGAAGATTTTGAGGATAGAGGAAAACAGGGGCATAGCCCATGGCAGGAACGAGGGAATTCTGCATGCGGAAGGCGACATTCTCATATTCCATGACAGCGATATGCTGGCCTCAGGAAATTTCATAGAAAGGCACCTTGAGGAGCATGAAAAGCCCGGAAAAGTGGTGTGCGGACTTTTCTGGCGGAGGATTTTCACCTATTACTACAAGGGGTTCACGCCCGACCAGGTAAGCAACTTCGAAAAAGTCCGGGAAAGGATGAATATTAAAAGATTGTCGGTCTACTGGGACGAATTTCCCCTTTTGACCGAGGAACAGGTGAGAAATGAGGATCTTACGCCTTATTCCTTCGACCTGAACTTCGGTTTTATAGACGATATGAAAATGATACTGAAAAAATACGGGCGCACCTTTGAAGGGTATAACCTGCCCTGGCGATTCTGCATAACCAACAACCTCTCGGTGGAACGTCAAAGGGTCATGGACGTGGGGATGTTCGACGCCAATATTGTCCGCTACGGTTACGAGGATTACGATCTTGGAATCAGGCTCCATAAATCGGGCTGCAAGTTCGTGATGGCCGATGACATCGTAAGTCTCCACCAGGAGCATCCCCCCAATTACAGGGGCGACGACCTGATCGTCAACATCAATTATATGTGTGACAAGTATAACAACATATATTTTATCGACGTGCCCCTGGTATGCATAAGCGACCTTATGAACATAGAACCGGAGGAACTCAACAGGACTGTCGGGGATATTAACAGACTGCTTTCGAACTGCAGGTATCACGATATCCTTGAGCTGTTTCTTGATTTATTGCAGGTCCTCAGAAAGCGGTTCTTTTCGCCTGCGGAAGAGAACAGCCGGGAAGTTTTCTTAAAGGTCGCGCATAAACTGGACTATTACGTACAAAAAGTCTTAAGTCTTGAAAAGGAAGAAGGAGCGGAAGACCTGGTAAAACAGCTGTCGTCACTTATGAAAACCGCCCTCGGCATTGATTTCCGGATGCTCCTTGACGCCAACAGGCCCGTTAATGGCCTGTCCAGGGGTGTCCGGAAAACATCCGTAAAAGAAAAGGATGGTAAATATGAGTAAGTGCAATTTTTCAACTGTGGTCTCCCAGGATCATTTTTTTAAATACCTTGCGCTGGTTTCGTCGCTGAGGAATGTTACAGGAGATTTCAAATTGTATACGCTTTGCGTCCATGATATAGTCTGGCATATCCTGAATAAAATCGGTTTTAAAGAAGTGGTTCCCATAATGCTGAAGGACGTGCAAAGCGACATGCTTGAAAGAGCCAGGGAAGACAGACCCTATCAGGCATTCTGCTGGACTTTGAAGCCGGTCGCCCTGCATTACGTCATGGAAAAGCATCCGGACTGCGATTATTTTGCCCACCTGGACGCAGACCTGTTCTTTTATGAAAGCCCGGACCAGGTTTTCATGGAAAATCCGGAAGCTTCCCTGTTCCTGACCCATCACAGGAATTCGAGGGACTTTCTGAAATACTACGGCTCCACGGGAGTATTCAATACGGGGTTTGTGGGCTGCAAAAACGATGCCACTGCCTATGACGCCATCTCCAGGTGGAAGAGCCAGTGCCTCTTATACTGCCCTGTAAAAGAGGACCCGGTCCATAAGGTTTTCGGGGACCAAAGGTACGTGGAAAGCTGGCCCGAGGATTTCAAAAATGTCCACGTGGTGCGCAATCCCGGGGCCAATACCGCATTGTGGAACATACAGAACTATACCGTTTCGGTAATCAACGGGAAAGTACATATCGAGGGCAGCCCGCTTGTCTTTTACCATTTTTCCGGCCTTACCATCATCAGCAGGAGGGAATTCAACATCAACTGGTATTATCACATCGATGACGAGATGGTGCTGGATTTTATATACAAGCCTTATATCAACACCCTGGTCCATGTCATGAAAGAGATGGAAACCCATTTCCCATGGTTCAACGCAGGCTTCCTCCCGCGCGAATGCACTCCTGACACGCACTACCTGACCGTCTGAGTCCTGTCAGGGGAACAGCCGGAAACTGCCGAAAGGGTTTTTCCCTGAATGTCATCCTGAGTAAAAGGGATGGAGACTTGTGCGCAAAAATGCATTAAAGTCTCCATCCCTTATGCTTAAAATATGCAAAAACCCTTCGTCCCCAAATACTCACAAGGACCGTCCCGGTGACAACGTTTTGTAAACAGAACCGTCCCGGTGACAATATCAGCGGTTTGCCATGGGAATGTAGCTGCGCCTTGGCGCGATGCTCTTGTAAGCAGGACGTATTATCTTGCCGTTGTTGACCAGTTCCTCTATACGATGCGCGCTCCAGCCCGCAATCCTCGCGATGGCGAACACAGGCGTGAACAGCTCTTCGGGTATGTCCAGCATGCGGTATACAAAGCCTGAATAGAAATCTATGTTGGCGCTGACGCCCTTGTATATTCTGCGGTGTTTTGCTATCACTTCAGGCGCCAGTCTCTCTATCTTCGAATAAAGATTGAACTCTTTTTCCATTCCCTTGTGACGGGCAAGTTCTCCGACATGTTTCTTGAATATCTCTGCCCTCGGGTCCGACAGCGAATAAACCGCGTGGCCCATACCATAGATAAGACCGGATCTGTCGAAGGCTTCCTTTTTAAGAAGCTTTTCAAGGTAATTGGCTATTTCCTCGTCATCGTCCCAGTCCCTGACATTTTCCTTGATATCGTCGAACATCTGTACTACCTTGATATTGGCTCCTCCGTGTCTCGGCCCCTTCAGCGAGCCCAGCGCCGCTGCCATGACCGAATAGGTATCGGTCCCGGTGGAAGTTACCACATGGGCCGTAAATGTAGAGTTGTTGCCTCCGCCGTGCTCGGCGTGAAGTACCAGCGCCAGGTCAAGCAGTTCCGCTTCAAGCCGGGAATACTTGCTGTCCGGTCTCAGCATGTGAAGGAAATTCTCCGCTGTGCTCAGCTCAGGCTTGGGGCTGTGAATATAAAGGCTGCTGTTTTTAAAATAGTGGGTATACGCCTGGTATCCATAGACTGCCAGCAGCGGGAAATAAGCAATCATTTCAAGACACTGCCTTAGAACATTCGGAATTGAAATGTCATCGGCATTGTCATCAAAACAGTATAAAGCGAGAACGCTTCTGGCCAGGATGTTCATAAGATCCTTGCATGGCGCTTTCATGATCATATCCCGTGTAAAGTCGGCAGGAAGTTTTCTCAGCTGGCCAAGATGCTTCTCGAAATCCTTAAGGCTCTTTTCATCAGGCAATTCCCCAAACAGGAGCAGATAGCAGGTTTCTTCAAAACCAAGCCTGTTTTCGGACATAAATCCCTGAACGATATCTTCGATATCATATCCCCGGTAATAGAGTTTTCCCGGGCAAGGAACCATTTCGCTTTCATCGATGATATAAGCATGGACTTCACCTATCTCGGTAAGCCCGGCAAGCACACCCCTGCCGCTTATATCCCGAAGCCCCCTCTTCACATCGTACTTGGTGTAAAGCTCAGGATCGATTGCGCTGCATTTCGTGGCCAAATCCGATAAAGGAGCGATCCATCCATAGTTTTTGCTGTTTGTTTCCATAAGCGTTCCACCTCCTGTTTTTGGATGATATTTTTTGAGTTGGAAATATTATACCACAGGTTGTTGAAATATTAATATCCGATATTTTTTCTGCCTGGTTTGACCGGCAATAAAGAGGGTATATACTCTATATACTTTTATGCATCATTGGAGCTGATACTATGGATATCGCAGCAATGTCAATATCTTTGCACCAGGCAAGACTTTCCCGGGAAGCGGGCATTGCGGTGCTGAAAAAGGCAATGACAAGCACGGAAACCATGGCGCAGGACCTGCTGAAAATGCTGGAGCAAAGCGTCACACCGCATCTTGGACAGAACGTGGATATAAGGATTTAGCCGTTTATACCGTAAAATAATATGACTTTCTTAGCAATAAAGCCGAGGAATATTTCCACGGCTTTTTATTGTGGGAAATAATAATGCCGCCTATTTTTATTTTTTATATCACAAATGACAGATCAAATGATATAATAATATACAGTTTGTATATGAGGTGTATTTATGATGAAGGCTCAGACTTTGAAGAACAAGGCGTATACAGTCATAAAAGAAAAAATAATGACGTGCGAGTATATGCCGGGAGATTTTATCAACGAAAAAGAAATAATCCAGCAGATAAATGTCAGCCGGACCCCGATACGTGAGGCGATCATTCTCCTGGAACAGGAAGGCCTGGTTTCGATCCTTCCGCAAAGAGGGGTAATGGTCAACAGAATCACTCTGCAGGATGTAATAGAAGCATTTCAGGTCAGGGAGGTAATTGAGCCGTATGCATTAAAGCACTTCGGTTCCCGCCTGGACAAGGAAACATTTAAAAAATACCGTGAAATGCTTTCTGACCCGGAACTGTTGTCTGATCATGAAAAAGGAAACCTGCTGGATGATGAAATGCACATGTCTATTGTCAAAGCAATGAACAATCACTATTTTACAGATGTTATCAATGCAATAAGGGTTCAGACCCACAGGTTGAGAATACTTTCAAACAGGCTTGGGTTAAGGTTTATAAAAACGATCGACGAACATATTGAAATTATTGATGCAATTCTTGCCGAAAAATATGATTTGGCTGCTGAACTCATGTCGAAACATCTTGCAAAAGCCAAAGAGGCTTCTATAAACCATGTCGTAGGTCTGGAATAAAGACCTACATTTTTTTATCTGCAAAAGTCTCTTAATCCCTTAAATCCCTATTGACAAACATAGGCTGTAAATTTATGATATACATATATATCACTTGTATATCAGTTGTATACAATTTTTATACAAATATAACTTCAGGACGGAAAACAGGTAAAGATCTGCTATACAGGGATACTTTTGAGATTATGATCAATTAAATATAAAAAACCATGCCGCTATATGGTTTGCAAAATACTTAATAGTCGAGCCAAGGCTTGTCTATAAATATAAAATTGCATTAAGGAGGAAGTAATATGAAAAAACTTGTTGCGTTGCTGTTGTCACTTGTTTTGGTGTTTGCCATGACGGCCTGTGCCAAAACTCAACCAACTTCCACTCAAGGTCCATCGAACCCTGCATCGTCAGGGCCTTCAGGTTCTGAACCATCTGGTTCAGCCCCGGCACAGAACATTACTCTGACTATTGCATTTCCAGGCCAGGATGTTGATGAACAAGCTTTTGATGAGGTTATAGCAGAGTTCTATAAAGATAACCCCGGAATAAATGTAAATCCGATAGCTATTCCCAATACCGGGTGGGCGGATTATGTCGCGAAGATTAAGTCCATGGTGGCAGGCGGCAATCCACCAGATGTTATAAGAATAGCCGTCCAGGGAATTGCGGAGCTTGTTGCCAATAATCTCGCAATACCGTATGATGATTATATTAAGCAGAATCCCAGCGTTTTCAATGCTGACGAATATTATCCGCAGGAACTCCTGGAATAATTCAAGGTTGACGGCAAATTGTACGGATTGGTTTGGGACGCCAATAACGTGGTATTGCACGTAAATACAAAACTTGTGGAAGAAGCCGGAGCAGTTTTGCCTGATTCCAACTGGACAATTGACCAGTTCATTGAATTCGGCAAAAAGATATCAGGAGAAAGAAACGGCAAGAAAGTTTATGCGTATGCCATGCCTCATAACTACTTTGCTACCAGTGCGTGGCTTTTCCAGAACGGGGCGTCTTTCTTCAACGAGGATATGACCGAATGCACACTGGATGATCCCAAGGCTATAGAAGTGTTCAGGCTTCTGCAGGATATGATTTATAAGTACGGAATATCACCTCAGCCAACACCTGATACAAGTTAAATAAACGTAAAATAAAGGGAAGCAGAATTGCTGTCGAGATTATAATGATTCTTTTTTCAGCCTATATGATAATTCCGTTCCTCTGGATGTTTTCGATGTCACTGAGGCTTCCGAAGGACTCTTTTACTCTGCCGCCCTCAATTTTGCCGACAACACTCAATCTTGACAGTTATATTGAAGTTTTTAATAAGGTACCCTATCTCAATTTTTATTGGAACAGCCTTAAAATAGCGCTTTTGACGGCTTTAGGCGTCGTGGTCGTTTCGACCACAGCGGCATATGCTTTTGCGAGACTAAAGTTTCCGGGAAGGGACCTGCTTTTCATACTCATGCTTGCTGGCATTATGGTTCCTGCCCAGGTTACGATTATACCGCAATTTATTATGATGTCCAAAGTCGGGTGGAAAGATAATCATCTTGCGTTGATTATACCGGCATTTTTTAATCCGATAGCCATTTTTCTTACCCGGCAGCACATGAAAGGAATTCCTGCAAGCTATGAAGAAGCGGCGTTTATTGACGGGGCCGGTTATCTGAGAGTATTTTTCAGCATTATTTTTCCTATGTCATCCGGCGCCGTAATTGTCGGGGCAGTGCTCTCATTCATATCATCGTGGAATGAGTTTTTCAGAGCCCTGATATTCCTGAATACTGAAACCAAAATGACTATACCCATAGGCATAACACTGCTGCGCGGCACATACGGTTCCGGCAATCTTTCGACTATACTGGCCGGAGTGGTATTGTCGATGATAGCATCGCTTATTTTCTATATATTCGGACAGAAATATCTCATCGAGGGAGTTACTACAGGCGGCATAAAAGGATAGAGGCAATGCTGCTACGGACTGTTGTTCAGGAACAGTGAAGAGGTGTTAAAAATGTGCGACATCCAAAAAGACAAAATACCGTTTGTATATGAAGACTGCTTCCTTGGGCAAATATCTTTTCCCATAGGAGGAATTGGCACGGGGAGCATTGGGCTTGCCGGGAACGGAAGACTTGTTGACTGGGAGATTTTCAACCGCCCGAACAAAAATGGCTATAAAGGGTCATCGTTCTTTGCCATAAAAATTGAACATGAAGATATCGTATTATCAGCCAGGGTATTGAATGGAGATCTGCATACGCCATACATAGGGCAAGGCGAGGAAGACAACAGGCTGGGGACCGGTGTCAACCGGGAGACCATGTCAGGTTTTCCGCATTTTGAGAAAGCCATCTTCACCGGGAAGTTTCCTGTTGCCGAAATTGATTTCTTTGACAACGATATTCCGCTGGATATAAAAATGACAGCTTTTAATCCGTTTATCCCGCTAAATGACAGGGATTCCTCGATTCCTGCCGCAATTTACTCATTCAATGTAAGGAATATAACAGATTTAAAACTGAATGTTACGATCATGGCCAATGTTTTCAATCCCCATAAGCTGCAGTCCGTCAACCGTTACTATGATAACGGTCACAGCAGAGGGATAACATTTACATCTTTGAAATATGGGGAAGATGATCCGAAATATGGGGATATAAGCATATCAACAGACTGTAAGGATGTTTCCCGCCAGACCTATTTATACCGCGGGAGATGGTTTGACAGCCTGACTATGCTTTGGAAAGACTTTAGCAGGCCAGGCCCGCTGCAGGACAGAATATATGACCTGCCACACAATGATGAAAATGAAAACCTTGCATTCAATTTCAGCGACGCGGGAGCCCTTGCAGGCAAACTGTGCCTGGAGCCGGGTGAATCAAAGCAAATCAGGTTCGTACTGTCCTGGTACTTCCCGAACGCCGAAAATTACTGGAATCCAGGCAATGACCGCGATGAGAAGGGAGCGCCGGTGTTTCCGAAATGGAAAAACTATTACGCTAATCTGTATTCCAGTTCCCCTGATGTGGCGGATTATATTTGGAATAATTTCGACCGGCTATATGAAGAGACCGCAAAATTCCGCGATCTGCTGTTTGAGACCACGTTGCCGGATTACGTGCTGGATGCCGTTTCCGCCAATATATCAATACTAAAAACCCCCACATGCCTTCGCCTTCCGGATGGAACACTTTACGGTTTCGAAGGCTGCCATGCTCATTCGGGAAGCTGTGAAGGATCATGCACCCATGTCTGGAACTATGATCAGGCGACTCCTTTTTTATTCCCGGCGCTCGCCCGTTCCATGCATGATATATATTACAAGTACAACCAGTATGAAAGCGGCAAAATGCTGTTCCGGATGATGATGCCGCCGGAAAAGACAAAAATTATTTTCTCAAAAAACAACGGGCCGACGAGGGCCGCAGCCGATGGACAAATGGGCGAGATTATGCGCATTTACAGGGAGTGGAAGATAAGCGGGGACAGCGAATGGCTGAAGGAAATATGGCCAAAAGCAAAAAAAGCCCTTCAGTATGCATGGAGCAGCGAGAATGAATATCATTGGGATGAAAACTGTGACGGAATAATGGAGGGAGCACAGCACAATACGCTAGATGTTGAGCTTTTCGGGCCTAATGCCTTTATATCCGGAATGTATCAGGGAGCTTTGCTTGCGGCATACGAAATGGGGAAAGCATTGGGTGATCCTGATCACGAGAAATACCTGGAAATATTTAATAAAGGCAATAGGATATTAAACGACCGGCTTTTCAACGGAGAGTACTATTACCAGGCAATAGACTTTAGAAATGATGACCGCTTCCCTATTGACCAGGAACTGGGCGAAATTAAGAATCAAATAGCGGAAGGCTGTTTTATTGACCAGACTCTTGCCCAGTGGCATGCTTCCCTTTATGGATTGGGCAGAATATTCGATGCCGATAAACATCAGACAGCGCTGAAATCCATTTACCGGTATAACTTTATAAACCACAGGAACCATGTCAACCCATGCAGGATATATGCTTTGAATGACGAATGGGGTGTTGTTCTTTGCACATGGCCTAAAGGGAACTCACCCAAGATTCCTGCGCCATACTCCACCGAATGCTGGACCGGAATGGAGTATGACTACGCGTGCAGGCTGATCCAGGAAGGGATGGTCGAAAAAGGCCTTGAAGTCGTGAAAGCCGTCAGGGACAGGTTTGACGGGAACAAAAGAAATCCATGGAGTGAATTTGAGGCAGGCAACAATTATGCGCGTTCAATGGCTTCGTATTCACTGCTTCCTGCATTGTCCGGTTTCAGGTTTGATATGACAAAGGGGTTTATAGGCTTTGATCCGAGTATAAACCAGGAGAGCTTCAAGTGTTTCTGGTCCTGCGGAAGCGCGTGGGGACAATACTGCCAGGACGAAAGCAACGCGAGACTGGAAGTGTGCTATGGCAGGATCGTGCTGAACAGCCTGGGCTTGCCGCCGATGCTGGTAAAAAAGGCGACAGAGGTTAAAATTAACGGTAAAAAGGTTGAGTTTATTCCGCGTGAAGATCGCCTGGAGTTCGGAAATCATGTATATCTGGAAAAAGGAGACATACTTAAGGTTAATTGATTATTACATGCTGAATAATAAAAAAGCGCGGGAAAGGAGAATGTTGAATGGGAAAGATAGTAGTTTTGGACGGATACACAGAAAATCCCGGAGATTTGTCGTGGAGCGGACTTGAAGCGTTGGGCGAGCTTAAGGTATACGACCGTACACCGGTTGACCAGATAGCTGCAAGAATCGGAGACGCCGAGTATATATATACCAACAAGACACCTATTACAAGAGAAACTCTGGATGCATGCCCGAATATAAAGTTCATTGGGGTACTGGCAACAGGCTATGACGTTGTCGACGTACAGGCGGCGAAAGAAAAAGGGATAACGGTAACCAATATCCCGACCTATGGCACAACAGCGGTTGCTCAGTTCGTTTTTGCGCTTTTGCTTGAAATCTGCCACCATGCAGGCGCTCATTCCGAGGCTGTAAAGGCCGGTGAATGGAGCAGGTGCCCGGACTTCTGTTTCTGGAATTATCCTCTTATAGAGCTTGCAGGGAAAACTTTTGGAATTATAGGTTTTGGCAGAATAGGGCAGGCAACGGCTAAAATTGCCGTGGCGTTTGGCATGAAGGTTATTGCGTTTGATGAGTATCCTGACAAGTCTCTTGAAACAGAAGATATTAAGCTTGTCAGCCTTGACGAAGTACTGTCGCGATCCGACGTTATTTCGCTGCATTGCCCGCTTTTGCCTTCAACCAGGGGGATCATAAACAAAGATACCATTGCCAGAATGAAAGACGGGGTAATCATCATAAATACCGCGAGAGGGCCGCTGATTGCAGAGGAAGATCTGAAAGAGGCGCTTGATTCCGGGAAAGTATATGCCGCGGCAGTGGATGTCGTGTCAAAAGAACCTATCAGGCCTGATAATGTGCTTCTTGCATGCAAAAACTGCATAATAACACCTCACATTGCCTGGGCGCCTAAAGAGTCGCGCCAGCGTCTGATGGATATAGCGGTAGATAACCTGAAGCAATTCCTAAAGGGTAACCCGGTCAACGTAGTTAATAAATGAGGAGGTAAATGCGGATGATTGAACCGATTAAAAAATTCATGAAGCTGGGATTGGTGCATTTTATGGCCTATCCGTCCACAATTAAAGGCGAAGGCCCCATATTGGAGACAGTTAAGAAAATCGCGGCAGACAGCTATTTCGACGCGATAGAGATAACTTGGATAAAAGACCCGAAAGTCAGGGCGGAAGTAAAAAAGGTACTGGATTCATCCCATATGACAGTGGCATACGGAGGACAACCCAGGCTGCTGACAACAGGAAGCAATATAAACAGTCTTGATGAGGCAAAGCGCCTGGAAGCATTGGCAAACCTCAAAGAAGGAATCGACGAGGCATATGAGATGGGAGCGGTGGGGTTCGCTTTCCTTTCGGGAAGATATGAAGAGGAAACAAAGGAAGAATCGTACCAGGCACTGGTAAAATCGACCAGCGAGCTATGCGAATATGCGAAATCAAAAGGGAATATGAGAATAGCGCTGGAAGTCTTCGATTATGATATTGACAAGAAGTCAGTCATAGGGCCGGCTGCACTGGCAAAAAGATTTGCGGAGGAAATGCGTGGAAGGTTCGACAACTTTGGGCTGATGGTGGATTTATCACACATCCCGATGCTGCATGAGACAATTGAGGAAAGCATCCTTCCGGTAAAAGATTACATAATCCATGCGCATATGGGCAATACCGTAATCAGGGATCCGGGCTGCGAGGCTTACGGTGATATGCACCCGCGGTTTGGATTCCCCAACAGCGAAAATGATGTAGACCAGCTTGTTGAATACTTGAGGACCCTGATGGAGATCGGCTTTATCAGCGTAAAGAACCGGCCTATCGTGAGTTTCGAGGTAAAACCCTGGGGCGATGAGGATCCCGACGTGGTTATTGCCAATGCCAAGCGGACTCTTGACCTCGCCTGGGCCAGACTGTAGCAATTCATAAAAGGGTTTCACATATAGCATTAAGCATAAACAGCGCTTAGGGGTGTTTTTATAAGCCACTCTATTGTGAACGAGCGCAAAATTTCGGTCAGAGATGGGCAGGAGAAAGTATATGAAAGCATTAGTCAAATATGATAAAGGTCCTGGAAACATGGAAGTTAGAGATGTTCCCGAGCCTGTTGCCGGAGCGGGACAAATAAAAATCAAAGTAAAATATTCGGGTATATGCGGGTCTGATTTGCATATATATCACAGCGACATTGCCATTCCTGTAAGACCTCCGGTCATAACCGGCCATGAATTCTCAGGCGTCGTTGAAGAAGTCGGTGAAGGAGTTTCAGGGTTTAAACCAGGAGACAGGGTAGTAAGTGAAACTGCATATCATTATTGCGGTACATGTCATTTTTGCAGGGAAGGGTTCTATAATCTGTGTGTTGAGCGCAAAACCCTTGGATATTGGTTTGACGGTATTTTTGCCAGATATACGGTGGTTCCTGCAGCCAGAGTACATAAAATTCCCGATAATGTATCAGACATAGCGGCCGCAATGACAGAACCGCTGGCCTGCGTTTGTCACGCTGTTTATGACCTTTGCAGAATTGTTCCGGGAAACCTGGTCCTGGTAACAGGTCCCGGCGCAGTTGGACTAATGGCCGTGCAGGTTGCCAAAGCCCATGGAGCTGTCGTTGTCGTAAGCGGAACTGATATTGACATTAAGCGCCTTGAAATGGCAAAGAAGCTGGGAGCGGATTACGCGGTGAACGTAGAAAAGGATAACCTCGAGGATATTATTGGGAAGCTGTCCGGGGGTTACGGAGCTGATGTGGTTCTCGAATGCGCGGGCACCGAATCTGCCGTAGATACGGGCCTCAAATTAATTAAAAAACGCGGCTGGTTCACACAAATCGGTCTTCCGGGCAAAAAAGTGAATTTTGATATCGAAAAAATCTGCTATAAAGAACTGCATTTCTCGGGCTCTCTTGGCTCGCGCAATCATAGCTGGCGGATGGCCCTGAAGCTGCAGGAAGAAGGAAAGGTAAACCTTGAACCCCTGGCTGACACTATAATACCCCTGACCCGTTGGAAGGAAGCATTCGAGCGTTTTGAAAAGAAACAGGGCTGCAAAATTCTTCTTACTCCCACGGATTAAGGTTTCCCGGAGCGGCGGGCAAGTAATTCTCCTACATGAATAAGACCAAGGAGGTTTTACATAATGAGCATATCTTTATCAAGGAAGCAGGAACTGGATGATCTTTGCCGCAAATTCCGCATGGATTTGATAGAGCTTCTGTATTCTATACAAACCGGCCATCCCGGCGGTTCGCTGTCCGTATGTGAGATTTTAACAGCTTTATATTTTGAAAAAGCCAGGGTTGACCCCCAAAATCCGGGTTGGGAACACAGGGACCGTATCGTGCTTGCAAAAGGGCATGCAGCGCCAATGCTTTACAGAATTTTAGCCGAGAAAGGATTTTTCCCTGTTGAGGAAATGAAAACCTTAAGACAGCTGAACACAAGGCTTCAGGGACATCCCTGCGCCCTTGAGACACCGGGGGTGGAATTATCCACGGGGCCTCTTGGAATAGGACTCTCTGCGGCCCTGGGAATAGCCCTCGGACTTAAATTATCGAAAATCGACTCGACAGTGTACGCGGTTATGGGCGATGGAGAATTGAACGAGGGAACTGTCTGGGAAGCATTGATGAGCGCCTCGAAGTTTAAAGCCGACAATCTTGTAATAATTATAGATCGCAATAATGTGCAGCTTGACGGCACATCGGATGAAATCATGCCAATGGGTGACTTAAAAGCAAAATTGGAGGCTTTCGGCTGTGAGGTTTTTGAATGCGACGGTCACAATATTTCGGAGCTTTGTGATGCCATTGATAATGCAAGGGCAGTCAAAGAGAAACCCGCTGCGATTATTGCAAGGACAGTCAAGGGTAAAGGGGTTTCATTCATGGAAGGAGAAAGCGCATGGCACGGAAAGCCCATTGGTTTTGAAGAATACAAAACTGCGATGGCTGAATTGAGAGGTGAACAATAATGGGGAGAAGCCAAAGGGATGTATATGGTGACGCACTTGTACGTTACGGAAAAGACAATGAAAATGTTGTCGTTCTGGATGCGGATGTGTCAAACTCAACGAAATCGGCAGGTTTCGGCAAAGTTTTCCCTGAACGGTTTTTTAACGCAGGTATTGCCGAAGCAAATATGGTAAGCATGGCCGCAGGTCTTGCCGCAACAGGGAAAATACCGTTTGTTAATACCTTCGCTGTTTTCCTGAACTCCATCGGGCTTATAGGAGCAAGGAATTTTGGCTCCTACTCGAAATTGAACATGAAGTTTATTGGCGCATACGGAGGATTGTCAGATTCTTACGACGGTCCGAGCCATCATTCGCTGGAAGATATAGCAATATTCAGAACTTTGCCGAATTTTCAGGTTTTTGTCGCATCTGACGAATATCTGACCGACTGGCTTGTAAAGAATGCTATTGAAGTGAACGCTCCCATGTACATCAGGATATCCAGGGATGAAACACGGACGGTTTACACGCCAGAAACAAAATTTGAAGCAGGAAAAGGCAAGGTTATTCGCGAAGGAAAGGATGCGACTATAATTGCCTGCGGCGTTATGGTGGGACAAGCGGTCGAGGCTGCTGAAAAGCTGGCGGAGAAGGATATTTATGTAAGAGTCATTGATATGTTCACCATAAAGCCTGTTGACAGAGAACTTATCCTGGAATCATCAGCCTTGACAGGAGCCATAGTGACAGCGGAAGAACACAGCGTTATCGGCGGCCTTGGAGGAGCGGTGGCCGAAGTTCTGACATCATACGGAGGGAAGATAGTTCAGGAATTCGTAGGAGTTAATGATTGCCACGCAGAATGCGGACAATATTCACAGCTTCTCGACAAATACGGCCTGGGTGTCGATTCCCTTGTAGCTGCGGTTGAAAAAGCCATAGCAAGAAAAAAAGAAAAAGGCTGAGACTAAGAGAGTATATTACGGGGGGAGTAAATAAGCAGGGCAGCACCAATGCTTTTTCGGGGCTGCCCTGTTATCTGTCTGGAATTAAATATCTGGTTTTTTTATTTAAGAAATCTGTTGATTCGATAAAGAAATGGATATTAATTATATAAGTAAAATGTGACTTTATTACGGAAGGTCCGGGAGAAATATATTATAATAAAAATCTAATAATTTGATTAACAGGCGAAAAGCAAAATTTTAAACAAGTGAGTAAAGGAAACCTGGTATGGATTACCTGATTACGTTTCTTGAGGGAATAATAGCGTTTGTATCGCCATGCATGCTGCCCATGCTGCCAATATTTATTTCCTACTTTGCAGGGGGAAAGGAAAACAGGAAAAGGTCCTTTATGAATGCCCTCGGATTTGTGCTGGGATTTACGGCGGTATTCGTCCTGATGGGCGCATTTGCCGGATTCATAGGGAGTTTTCTCGTAAGGTATTCCAAGTGGGTGAATATTGTTACCGGAGGGATAGTAACACTGCTGGGACTGAACTACCTGGAAATCATAAGGATCTCCTTCCTTAACAGGAATCATGGCGTCAGTGACAAGCCATCGGAACCGGGTTTCTTTTCATCCGTATTGTTCGGGACAGCCTTTTCCATCGGCTGGTCTCCCTGCGTGGGATCATTCCTTGGCTCTGCCCTGATGCTTGCCGCATCTTCCAGCGACAGTCTCAGGGGTATACTGATGCTTCTGAGCTTTTCGGCAGGACTCGGTCTTCCTTTCATGATATCGGCGCTGATCATGGATAAACTGAAGGAAGTATTTGATTTTATCAAGCGCAACTACAAAACGGTAAACATGATATCCGGCATTTTGCTCATAATGCTCGGCATTGCCATGATGACGGGATACCTGGGAAAAATCCTTACAATTCTATCGTTTTGACAAGGGAGAAGCAAAATGAACAAGAAGTCTAAAATGTTGCTTTATATTGCAGGTTTTGCCCTTTTGATCCTTGCAGCGACGCTAAGTTACAATTACCTGAGCAAAAAATACAGGGCCCCGGGACTCGGAAATACAGCCACGCTCGCTGCAACCAGCGCTGCGGCTTCGCCTGATGAAAGCAAGGGGGCTCCGGCCAAAACACCTGATGAAACTGATGAAGATGAGGGGAAAGTTAAAGCCCCGGACTTTACCGTCATTGATTATGACGGGAATGAAGTTACGCTGAACGACTTTATTGGCACACCCATCGTACTGAATTTCTGGGCAAGCTGGTGTCCTCCGTGCAGGGATGAAATGCCCCATTTCAATAAGGTATCCGAAGAATACCGGGAAGACGAATTACTTTTCCTGATGGTCGACCTGGTTGACGGAAGCACTGAAACGGTTGAAACCGGGAAGAGATATATCGAAGGAAACGGCTTTACTTTTAAAGTGCTTTTCGATACGAAGCAGGATGCCGCGATAACCTACGGGATCCGTTCCATACCATGCACCTTTTTCATAGACAGGGACGGGTACATCGTCGGGGGAGCCAGGGGAAGCATTGATGAGGATACATTAAGATACGGAATTTCATTGATTATTGATTGAGCCATTGCAGAGGGGACGGTTCTGTTGACAACATATTGCCAAAAGAACCGTCCCCGTGACAACTTTAATCCGGGTTATCAGTTTTGTCCGAAAAAGACTTCTTCCGCTTTTTAACGCATTCTGTGAGCAGGTACTCAATCTGCCCGTTTATGGAGCGGAATTCATCCTCGGCCCAGGCCGCAAGCTCCTTCCATAGCGAGGGTGAAAGGCGCAGCAGTATTTGCTTTTTATCCTGATCGGTTTTCTTTTCCTTATCCATAGGCATCAGTATATCGACCCGCTGTTGACTACCGGCTGGGCGTCCTTGTTGCCGCAGAGCACGACGAGCAGGTTGCTGACCATAGCAGCCTTCCTTTCCTCGTCAAGATTGACTATGCCGGTCTCATTCAGTTTGCTGAGAGCCATTTCGACCATTCCCACGGCGCCGTCCACTATCATTTTTCTTGCATCTATAATGGCAGTAGCCTGTTGCCTTTGCAGCATTGCAGCGGCGATTTCCGGAGCGTATGCAAGATGAGTTATACGAGCTTCGATTATCTCAAGCCCTGCTACATCCACCCGGGACTGGAGCTCTGCTTTAAGCTTGTCAGCGACTTCCTGGCTGCTGCCGCGCAAGGTCATTTCCTCCCCTTCCTCGGCTGAATCATAAGGATATAGCCTGACGATGTCTCTCAGCGCAGAATCGCTTTGAATGGACAGGAATGCCTTGTAATTGTCCACGTCAAATACTGCCTTTGCTGTATCGACGACCCGCCAGATCACGACTATTCCCACTTCCACAGGATTGCCCAACTTGTCGTTGATCTTCTGCTTATTATTGTTCAGAGTCATGACTTTCAATGATATGGTTTTTCTTTGTGAGGCCAGATTGACATTGACGTTTCCGGTCTGATTATTAAATTGAAGGACCGGATTCTGATCCTCTGTGCCTGTGGCCATGCCGCGACCGATAGTTGGGTTGAAAGCCGAGGCCAGGGGATTTACATAGTAGAATCCCTCTCCCTTAAGAGTTCCGATGTACTTTCCGAACAGCGTAAGGACCAGGGCCTCCTGGGGCTTGAGGATCTTAAGACCCTTGAACGGCAGCCAGCTTATACATAGGTACAACATCCCGATGATAAACAAAACAGGACCAACGACCGGGACCTTGCCATTGTCCATCAGGATCCCTCCCGCTACTATTGCAGCAATCGAGACCAATAACAGGAACATGCTCAGAATAAGCATACCCATGCCATTTTTAGCTTTCAGTTCTATCTCCCTGATATTATTGCTTTCCATATGGAACCTCCGATATAATTTTATATTATTATGATATCAAAATGATATCATCAATCAAATAAGATGTCAATATATTCCTTAAGTTAATACTGCTTGGCGATCCGGGACCTTTCGTTATATCCATGCAGGCAATATATTAAAAGAATATAGCCTTTAATACTAGACAGGATTATACAAAAAATAGCTGTTTTATCTCGTTGTATGGCATTATTCATCAATTTATAATTAAAATGTGATTTTATAAAATACAGTAAACAGCGCTGCATCCATGGAATTTAAAAAGAGCTGAACAAAAACTACAACAGGATCATGCTGCCGAAGGCATGGAACCGGGAGTGCATACACAAAATAACGGAAACAGTAATGACGGTACATTTGCGCATATTTCAGAAAAGAGGAGATAAAAAATGATCAAATTTGGCACAGGAGGATTCAGGGCAATCATAGGAGACGATTTCACCCGGGCTAACCTGGAACTGCTTACCCAGGGTCTGGTAAACAAAATCAAAAAGGAGGGCGTGGAGGAGTATCCTGTTGTCATAGGATATGACAGGAGGTTCCTTTCGGTGGAAGCCGCAAAGTGGTGCGCCCAGGTTTTCGCCGGCAACGGCATTGAAACCCATATAATAACGGAACAGGCTCCTACTCCTCTTGTCATGTTCACTATAAAGAACATGAAAACCAAGTACGGCATATCCATCACTGCAAGCCATAACCCTCCCGAGTACAACGGGGTCAAAGTATTTACCGAAGGCGGCAGGGATGCAAGCGAGGCGGTCACGACGGATATAGAATCCGAAATAAGCAAATTAACTGCAAACGACGTAAAGAGTCTCGATTACGAAAAGGCAAGGGATAAAGGTCTCATAAAAGAGATCAATCCCAGGAACGAGTATATAGACAGCATCCTTTCAATACTGGACCTTGAATCCATCAGGAAACGTCAGCCCAGGATTCTGTTCGATCCCATGTATGGCGTGGGGAAGACAACACTGCAGACGATACTGATCACAAGCCGGTGTATCGTGGATACCATACATGAACGCCATGACCCGCTTTTTGGAGGGAGACTGCCCGCGCCTACCATAGATACATTGAAAAGGCTCAGTCTCCAGGTGCTCGAAGGCGGCTATGACATAGGTATCGGCACCGACGGCGATGCCGACCGGATAGGCCTGATAGACAGCAACGGCAAGTTCATACATCCCAATCATATCCTCGTGCTGCTGTATTATTATCTCCACGAATACAAGAAATGGAAAGGCCCTGTTGTAAGGAATGTGGCTACCACCCACCTTCTTGATAAACTGGCCGCAAGCTTCGGTGAAAAATGCTACGAGGTTCCTGTCGGTTTCAAGCACATTTCATCCAAAATGAATGAAACGGATGCTCTGATCGGCGGAGAAAGCTCGGGTGGTCTGACGGTACGGGGGCATATATACGGAAAAGACGGTATTTATGCCGCTTCCCTCCTGGTCGAAATGTTCTGTGTCCTGGGAAAACCGTTCTCGGTGATCCTGGACGATATACAGGAAAAGTTCGGCAGGCATGAGATGAGCGAGTTCGATACCAGGTTCAGCCATGAAAAGAAAGCCGAAATAAATGATGTTCTGTTCACCAGGAAATTGCTGCCCGAATTTCCGGAGGAAGTAGAGAAGGTTTCATACATGGATGGCTGCAAGGTATACTTTAAGAACGGCGGCTGGATAATATGCCGTTTCTCCGGTACCGAGCCGCTCATCAGGATCTTCTGCGAGCAGGAGTCGATGGAAAAAGCCAACGACATGATCCAGGTCATGCGAAGGTTCCTGGGGATTTGATCGTATCCGGCTGACTCTTTCAACCTGATGGGAACAATGCTTTATGGTTATCCATAAAAGTTCGGGCAGGCGAAAGATGTACCGATTGAAACAGGCGGGGTCAAATGCTATAATATATTAAAATTTAAAATATGATTAACAAAGGCGTTAATATAGGGATTCCTGTATTGGCGCTTTTTTTATTATGAAAAACAGGATTCCCGGATATTCGCAAGCCCTCAATACTTGCCTGAGCGTGCGCGGTTTTATGTACGAGGAGTGATGTTATGAGAAATAAAGGAATCTTAATAACGGCTGCAATACTCTATGTTCTGGGAGCGGTAATACTCTTAATGCCTTCACCCCCGAGACTGCTTAACATTTTTATTTTTATTATATATGCTTCTTGAATCAATCCAGATATTTATTTTTAAGATAATCTTTTTGAAATATTTGAATATGAAATAAATCACGGCCATGATTGCACCGGATAAAGCAGCGACTATTACCCTAGAAAATAAATCATTCATAAAATCAACTCCTAGTATTTTTTATATATACAATAGTCTTTTTAATTTTCCGCAGCCCTCGCATAGATCAGGGCATAATTTCACATCTGACTTCTTAAGGTTGGATTTATGGAGTTTATTATAGCATTCAAGGCAGAATTCAGCCATTGGTCTCATCCTTTGGCGCGATAAGAAAAGCAATTCCATATAAAACAAAAACACCTATAATAGCAAGCGTATATGTGTTAAAAAAACCAAGTGCTGATACATATACGCCATTCATAAAAAGTTCTGAGAATATAGGTATAAGAAAAGCCAAGATGCCCCAAAACGTGCCGTTATTTGTGTAGAATAAAATAGCTGTCCATAAATGATAGACAACCATTAAGCAGTATGCTATTACGATTAATATAGCGGAAAATCCAGATCGAATATTTTTCATATATATCACCTAATTGGTATTATATACCATATTATTCCATTACAACAACTTTTTTAGTTAAAAGTGGGTAAATATTAATCAACATTGTTAAAGAAACTGTTGATTTTTGCCAAAGGACAAGCTATAATAAAAGAACTGGTGTTCGATTTAGGATCGAGACGTAAGACAATATGTTTACTAGGAGGGAGACTATGGATAACATTAGTAAAAGTATAGCACAGTTGACCCACATCTTGGAGCGACATAACTACCCGAAAGATAGAAAGTTTCATGAAGAATTAAAAAAAGTATTGGATGAAAAAACCGGAAACGATAAACTTAGCAAACTATGTTTAGCAATATTGGAGCAAAAATAAAAAATGTCACACTTTTGTCACACTTTTTGCGAAGAAGTAGAGAAAAAGGCTTTCAGATAAAATTCATGAAAGCCTTTATTGGTGG
>ENA-UPSA01000987-UPSA01000987.1-bioreactor-metagenome-genome-assembly--contig:-NODE-987-length-33318-cov-346.183477_pt1 | contig 33318 bp, 43 predicted proteins | sample MGYA00238183_ERZ773288 | MGnify/ENA primary metagenome ERZ773288 (study PRJEB29028, sample SAMN07631243) | bioreactor metagenome | isolation source: Switchgrass digestor | place: USA: Dartmouth... | reverse complement strand
CGTTTGGGTCAATTTTTAACCGGCGATTGGGTCAAAAATATTCCGGCGTTGACAGCTGCCGAAATGGTATCGGAACGTTACGTATTCAGCAGCCATAGTCCTGCTTTAGGTATCCGGTAACACTTATGCTGCATACACGACAACAAAGTACATGGGCGTTAACCTGCAGATGTTTATGGAAATAACGCGTGTAATGCCCGCTCGCAATGGCAGAATGGCAGTGCAAATAAAAAGGGCATCCTGTGTGTTTCAGGATGCCCGCCTGTTATACCTCTTTATCAGCCAACCTCATCCATGTTGTCCTGGTCGTTCTGGACATTCTGATCATCGAGGATCTCCAGTTCAATCTCCCGGTATCTCGACATGCCGGTTCCGGCAGGGATGAGCTTGCCGATGATGATGTTTTCCTTGAGCCCGATCAGCGGGTCAACCTTGCCCTTTATGGCCGCTTCGGTAAGGACGCGAGTGGTTTCCTGGAACGACGCGGCGGAAAGGAATGATTCGGTGGCAAGGGATGCCTTGGTAATACCCAGGAGCGCCCTCTTTCCGGTGGCAGGCCTCAGGCCTTTTTCCTCGGCCTCCTTGTTCTTGCTTTCAAACTCGAACATATCCACCAGGCTTCCGGGCAGCATATCGGTATCGCCGGCCTCGTCGATCTTGACCTTCCTGAGCATCTGCCTGACAATGACCTCGATATGCTTGTCATTGATGTCAACGCCCTGGAGTCGATAAACCTTCTGGACTTCCTGGAGCAGGTAGGACTGAACTGCCGGAACCCCTTTGATCTTGAGGATGTCATGGGGATTGACAGAGCCTTCTGTCAGCTCGTCGCCGGCTTCAATCACATCTCCGTCCGCCACCTTGATGCTGGAGCCATAGGGTATCAGATAGGTCTTGGCTTCCCCGGTTTCGTTGTTTACTACTTCTATTTCACGCTTCTTCTTGGTGTCCTTTATCCTGACTGTACCGGATATTTCGGATACTATGGCAAGGCCCTTGGGTTTGCGGGCTTCAAAGAGTTCCTCAACACGCGGCAGACCCTGGGTAATATCGTCCCCGGCAACACCACCGGTATGGAACGTACGCATGGTAAGCTGGGTACCAGGCTCACCGATGGACTGGGCCGCAATAAATCCAACCGCTTCACCCACATTGCTCTCCTCGCCCACGGCCAGGTTGATGCCATAGCAGCGTGCGCAGACACCGATCTTGGAACGGCAGGAGAGGATTGAACGGATCTTCGCTTTCTTTATACCGGCGTTCTCCACCTTCTCGGCCATGTCTTCTGTGATCAGGTCGCCGGCCTTTACGAGAACCTCTCCGGTTGCGGGATTGACTATGTCTTCCAGGGCATACCGTCCGGTCAGGCGTTCCGCCAGGGACTCGATAGACTTGCCGCTGGCTATAATGGCCTGTACCTCAATGCCTTCGGTGGTTCCGCAGTCTTCTTCGCGTATGATAACATCCTGCGCCACATCAACAAGACGGCGGGTCAGGTAACCGGAGTCGGCAGTTCTCAGGGCTGTGTCGGCAAGACCCTTTCTTGCGCCGTGGGTGGAGATGAAGTACTCCAGAACATTGAGCCCTTCACGGAAGTTCGACCGGATGGGGATCTCAATGGTTTCACCCGACGTATCTGCCATCAGGCCGCGCATACCCGCCAGCTGACGGATCTGGTTGATGTTACCGCGGGCGCCCGACTGGGACATCATGTATACGGGATTGAAGCGATCCAGAGTATTTACCAGGGCGTTCTTGATATCCTCGGTAGTCTTGCTCCAGGCCGTGATAATGGCGCGCTTCCTCTCTTCCTTGTTGTAAAGTCCGTTCCGATAGTGCCTTTCTATTTCCTCAACCTTCCTGTCGGTTTCTTCGAGATAACGCTGCTTGACCTCCGGGATAACCATATCGGTAATACCGATGGTCACGGCGCCCCTTGTGGAGTACTGGAACCCCAGGGCCTTGATCCTGTCAAGCACGATGGCGGTCTGGTGGGTTCCGTTCACCTTGATGCAGCGGTCTATTATCTTGCCCAGTTCCTTTTTACCTGTAACAAAGTCGATCTCATAATCAAACATGGTTTCTGGGTTTGTCCTGTCCACAAAGCCGAGGTTCTGCGGAACTGCGCTGTTGAATATGATCTTGCCCACCGTGGTGTTGATAATCTTTGATTTTTTAACACCGTCTATCTCCAGGGTCCTTCTGACCTTAATCCTGGCATGGAGGCTCACAAACCCGTTCTGATAGGCCATCAGCGCCTCTTCCGGCGAAGCGAAGATCTTACCCTCGCCGATAACGCCGTTGAGCGCATTGCCGTTCTCGTCCTTCTTTGCCTCTTTCTCCATGGTCAGGTAATAGGTTCCCAATACCATATCCTGTGTAGGAACGGTAACGGGCTTCCCATCCTGGGGCTTTAACAGGTTGTTGGCAGACAGCATCAGGAACCGGGCTTCAGCCTGCGCTTCGGCTGACAGCGGCACATGGACGGCCATCTGGTCCCCGTCAAAGTCGGCGTTGTACGCGGTACAAACCAGAGGATGGAGTTTGATGGCACGGCCTTCCACCAGCACAGGCTCAAAGGCCTGGATACCCAGCCTGTGAAGGGTGGGCGCACGGTTCAGAAGCACGGGATGCTCCTTGATAACTTCTTCAAGTACGTCCCAGACCTCGGTTTTAACGCGCTCCACCATTCTCTTCGCGCTCTTGATATTATGAGCCAGGCCCTTTTTCACCAGTTTCTTCATGACGAAGGGCTTGAAGAGTTCCAGCGCCATCTCCTTGGGAAGACCGCACTGGTATATCTTGAGCTCGGGACCCACAACGATAACCGAACGTCCCGAATAGTCCACGCGCTTACCCAGGAGGTTCTGGCGGAACCGTCCCTGCTTGCCCTTCAGCATGTCCGAAAGAGATTTCAGCGGCCTGTTGCCGGGGCCGGTAACCGGCCTTCCGCGGCGGCCGTTGTCTATCAGCGCGTCCACGGCTTCCTGGAGCATCCTCTTTTCATTCCTCACGATGATTTCGGGAGCGCCAAGGTCCAGGAGCCTCTTTAAGCGGTTGTTGCGGTTGATCACACGGCGGTAGAGGTCGTTCAGGTCGGATGTGGCAAAGCGGCCGCCGTCCAGCTGCACCATGGGCCTGAGTTCCGGCGGGATAATCGGTATGGTGTCCAGGATCATCCACTCGGGCTTATTTCCCGAGGAACGGAAGGCTTCCACCACTTCAAGGCGCTTGATTGCACGCACTTTCTTCTGGCCATTGGAATTCTCCACCTCATCGCGGAGTTCCTTGGACATCTGGTCCAGGTCAAGTGAAGCTAAAAGCTCCTTGATTGCCTCCGCGCCCATTCCGGCACGGAAGTTGTTTCCGAACTTCTCAACGCTCTCCCTGTATTCCTTTTCGGTCAATACCTGTTTCGGGGCGAGGGGCGTAGTGCCGGGATCGATTACAACATAGGCGGCGAAATACAGGACCTTTTCAAGTGCCCTCGGTGACATGTCCAGAAGAAGGCCCATGCGGCTGGGGATCCCCTTGAAATACCAGATGTGGGATACAGGGGCCGCCAGTTCTATATGGCCCATCCTTTCGCGCCTTACCTTGGACCGGGTGACCTCAACGCCGCACCGGTCGCATATGATACCTTTATAGCGAACTCTCTTATATTTGCCGCAGTGACATTCCCAGTCACGGGTGGGGCCGAAGATCCTTTCGCAGAACAGGCCGTCCCGCTCGGGCTTCAATGTCCTGTAGTTGATGGTTTCAGGTTTTTTAACCTCTCCCCTTGACCACTCGCGGATCTTTTCCGGAGAAGCCAGGCCTATTTTTATGGCATCAAAATTGTTAAGTTCAAACATCGCCCGTCACCCTCCTATATATCGTCATCGTCGTCTGAGATCAGATCTCCCGCTCCGAGCAGGTTGGTGACCAGATCCTCGTTAAGTTCATCAGCTTCCTCGAATTCCGCTTCGCTGATGGTGTCGATCTCAAACTCGTCGTCTATAATATCCTTGGTTTCCTCGTCCTCAAAGTCCAGGTAGGACGCGGTGTCATCTTCACGGCCCTCGATGTTGACATCCAGTTCCTCCAGGTCGTCATATACCGATTCCCTGATCTCTATCTCTTCATGCTGATCGCTGAACACCTTGACATCCAGGGCAAGGCTCTGGAGTTCCTTCATCAGGACCTTGAAGGATTCAGGTATACCGGGCTCGGGCACGTTCTCGCCCTTGACAATGGCTTCATAGGTCTTCACGCGGCCGACCACATCGTCGGACTTGACCGTGAGGACTTCCTGGAGCGAATATGCCGCACCGTAAGCGGCAAGGGCCCATACTTCCATTTCGCCGAAGCGCTGGCCGCCGAACTGCGCCTTGCCTCCCAGGGGCTGCTGTGTAACCAGGGAGTAAGGCCCGGTTGAACGGGCATGGATCTTGTCATCGACGAGGTGGGCCAGTTTCAGGAAGTACATGTATCCGACCGTGACCCTGTTGTCAAAGGGCTCGCCGGTGCGGCCGTCAAAGAGCACGGTTTTGCCGTCCTCGGGAAGGCCTGCGAGCTTCAATGTTTCAAAAATGTCCTGCTCGTTGGCGCCGTCGAATACGGGCGTAGCGATCTTCCACCCCAGGGCCTTGGCCGCGTAACCCAGGTGGGTCTCAAGGACCTGCCCGATATTCATACGGGACGGAACGCCCAGGGGGTTAAGGACTATCTGGAGCGGTGTGCCGTCAGGCAGGAAGGGCATATCCTCAATGGGAAGCACCCTGGATATAACGCCCTTGTTTCCGTGGCGTCCTGCCATCTTGTCGCCCACCGATATCTTTCTCTTCTGAGCAACATAGACGCGAACCAGCTGGTTGACTCCCGGCGGCAGTTCATCGCCGTTTTCACGGGAGAACACCTTGACATCCACGACGATACCCGATTCTCCGTGGGGCACCCTCAGCGAGGTGTCGCGGACTTCCCTGGCCTTCTCGCCGAAAATCGCCCTGAGCAGCCGCTCTTCAGCAGTCAGCTCGGTTTCGCCTTTCGGTGTGACCTTGCCGACCAGGATATCGCCGGAGCGAACCTCCGCGCCAATGCGGATTATACCCCTCTCATCGAGGTCCTTGAGGGAATCCTCGCCAACGTTGGGGATATCGCGGGTGATCTCTTCGGGACCAAGCTTGGTATCACGGGATTCCGATTCATATTCCTCTATGTGAATGGATGTGTAGACATCGTCCCGGACAAGCTCTTCGCTTATCAGGATCGCGTCCTCGTAATTGTAGCCCTCCCAGGCCATGAACCCTACAAGGACGTTCTTGCCGAGGGCGATCTCGCCGTTGTCGGTGGACGGACCGTCGGCAATCACATCCCCCTCTTCAATCCTTTCGCCCTTCCTGACGATGGGGCGCTGGTTGATGCAGGTGCCCTGGTTGGATCGCTGGTATTTAAGAAGTTTATAGTAATCCTTGGCGCCTGAATCGGTACGGATGACAATTTCGCTCGCCGTAACCTTTTCCACTACGCCGGAGTTCTTTGCAATAACGCAGACCCCCGAATCCCTGGCTGCCCTGTACTCGATGCCGGTGGCGATGATGGGAGCCTCGGGCTTGATCAGCGGAACAGCCTGGCGCTGCATGTTGGATCCCATGAGGGCGCGGTTCGCGTCGTCGTTCTCCAGGAACGGGATCATTGCCGTGGCTACCGAAACAAGCTGTTTCGGTGATACGTCCATGTACTCGACCTTTGCGGGGTCAACTTCTATGATCTGGTCCTGGTAACGGCAACCGACGCGCTTGTTGATAAAATGGCCTTCCTCATCCAACGGTTCGTTGGCGCCGGCTATGATGTACGGATCTTCCTCATCTGCGGTCATGTATTCTGTCTGGTCGGTGACCCTTCCATCCACTACTTTCCTGTATGGGGTTTCTATGAACCCGTATTCATTGATGCGGGCATATGTGCTCAAGGAACCGATGAGGCCGATATTCGGACCTTCAGGGGTCTCAATGGGGCACATGCGTCCGTAGTGAGAATGGTGGACGTCGCGCACTTCAAAGCTCGCACGGTCACGGGACAGACCGCCGGGTCCAAGGGCGCTCAGGCGGCGCTTGTGGGTAAGCTCTGCCAGCGGGTTGGTCTGGTCCATGAACTGGGACAACTGGCTGGACCCAAAGAATTCCTTTATGGCCGCGGCAACCGGACGGATATTTATGAGCGCCTGGGGTGTGGCCGCGTCGATATCCTGGATGGTCATCCTCTCACGGACAACCCTTTCCATGCGGGCAAGGCCGATGCGGAACTGGTTCTGCAGGAGCTCTCCCACGGAACGCAGACGCCTGTTGCCCAGGTGGTCGATATCGTCAATGCGGCCAATGCCATGGTCCAGGTTAAAAAGATAGCTGACCGTGGCGATTATGTCTTCCTTTGTGATGTGCCTGGGCATCAGGTTATCCCTGTTCTCCCTGAGTACAGCTATGAGTTCTTCCTCTTTTGCCTTCTTGTATTCCTTCAGGATGGCCATGAGCACGTCATACCGGACCTTTTCGGTGATGCCTGCCCTGGCGGGATCAAAACTGATGTAACCGGCAATATCGACGGTCAGGTTACCCACAACCTTCACCGGCTTGCCGTCAATATCCAAATGTACCACGTTGGTTCCGGAGTTCTGTATTTTCCATGCCTTTTCCTCGGTGATCTCTTCCCCGGCCTTGACAATAACCTTTCCCGTATTGTTATCCTTGATATCCTCGGCGGATATCATGTTCCTGATACGGTTGGCAAGGGAAAGCTTCTTATTGAACTTGTAGCGTCCGACATTGGAAAGGTCGTAGCGCCTGGAGTCGAAAAACAGGTTGTTGATAAGGGTGCTGGCGCTTTCCTCGGTAGGCGGCTCTCCGGGACGGAGACGCTTGTACACCTCGAAAAGGCCCTCTTCCCTGCTCTTGGTGCTGTCCTTGGAGATAGTGGCCAGAAGCTTGGACTCCTCGCCGAAGAGATTGAGTATCTCCGCGTCGGTGCCATACCCAAGGGCGCGCAGGAATTGCGTTATGGGAAGCTTCCTGGTCCTGTCTATGCGTACATAGACCACCTCTGCGGAATCGGTCTCATATTCGAGCCATGCACCGCGGTATGGGATGACCGTGCTTGAAAACAGGTTATTACCCGCCTTATCCTTCTCCCTTGCATAATAAACGCCCGGCGAGCGGACAAGCTGGCTGACGATGACACGTTCGGCCCCGTTTATGACAAATGTGCCGGTTTCGGTCATCAACGGGAAATCTCCCATGAATATTTCCTGTTCCTTGACCTCGCCCGTTTCCTTGTTGATCAGGCGGACCTTGACCTTCAGGGGGGCGCAGTAGGTAGCATCCCTTTCCTTGCATTCCTCGACGGAATACTTGATGTTGTCGGTCTCAAGGGAGTAGTCAATGAACTCCATGATAAGATTTCCGGTATAGTCTGTTATGGGAGATACATCCCTCAATACCTCCCGGAGTCCTTCCTCAAGAAAATACCTGTATGAATTTTTCTGAACCTCAATCAGGTTGGGCATATCAAGAACTTCTTTGATTCTGGCATAACTCATGCGTGAAGTTCTGCCGCATTTGACCGGATGAACCATCAATATCACCTCATAGGCCTCATGTAATAAGTCAAAAAAAACATAAAAATATAGAGGGGGAAAGATTAATCTGTACCAGCGGCTGATCCGCGGGTTATCCCGCAGGGGGCCGGCTGGTTAGAAAATGCGCGCGAATAATACACTCCAAACTATCATTCTCCCGATCTATATTTTTAGTATCAAAAAGATTATTGACATGTATTGTACTGTTCATACAATTGTGCTATACTAAGGGCAGTAACGTTGTTGTCATTATGCACAACAGACGAATACAATACGTCATCATATAACAATGCAGTTAATAATTCTAACACAGTATGAAATCAATGTCAATATAATGCCATTGATTTTTTTCGCGGAAAATACAAGCCATGCGCTGCCTGAAACCATTATCAGGCGCGCTTTTTTAATGATATCGCCCCTCTGTTTATCGCTCCAGGATCCGTATCTCAAACCGGTCAAAATGCACGGGGTTGAAAAACTGGTCAGCGTTGAATGAAGTCCTCCTGAACCTGACATATTCCCGCGTGTTTTTGGAAAGCCAGATGGGTACTTCTATGGCAAGCTGCCCGCATACCTCCAGAAGGCATTTTTCCAGGCGGTCCTGGTATGTGCCCTCGGCGTCATCCACTTCAACTACCTTTTCATCAAGGACCGACGGTCCTTTGTACAGCCTGCCTGCCAACCTCATCCTGAAACCCTCCCACGGGCTTTATTCTCGAAACATCCCGGCGCCGCTGTTAGCGTGGCCGGCATGGGGGATCCTCACCTAGTAAAACACCTCCACAAGGTACAACCCTTCGGGTGGGGCTGTCATCCCAAGAGTGTTCCTTTCCCCTGTCTCAAAAGCCTCCAATATCACTTCGGGCGGAAAGCGCCCGCGTCCGATATCAATCATTGTGCCTGTCATGATCCTGACCATATTGTACAGAAAGGCGTCGCCAATGGTGTCATAACGCAGCACTTCGTTGCCGAACTGCCATGACGAATGGGCTATGGTCCTTGTAAATGTTTTGTTCTGGTGTCCCGAAGCGCAGAATGCCCGGAAATTATGGGTCCCCATGAAATACCGGGCTGCTTTCTCCATCGCTTCGAAATCGAGCCTGTCCCTGACATGCCAGGCGCGGGTTTCCCATAACGGGGAGCGTTGGGCCCTGTTCAGAACCAGGTAGCAGTAATGCTTCCCTTTTGCCGAGAAACGGGGATGGAAATCCGGGTCAGCCTGCTCCGAGCGCAGCACGCAGATGCCGGGAGGCAGTATGCTGTTGAGAGCGGGGGCAAACTTTTCAGCGGGAATGGAAGACTCGGTTTTAAAGCTGGCTACCTGACCCAGGGCATGGACACCGGCATCGGTCCTGCCGGCGCCGTCGGGAATGACCGACTCCCCTGTAAGCTTCTTTATGGCCGTGGCGAGTTCCTGCTGGACCGAGTTGGCATTGGCCTGGAACTGCCATCCATGGTATTTTGAACCGTCATATTCCAAAACAAGCTTGATGTTTCTCATCAGCAAGCGTTCTCTCCCCGGAATCATTCATGATATGCGCCGTACAAGGGCATCAGACCTTCGATATTAAGGCCGCCCCTACGATTCCGGCATCATTGCCCAGCTGTGCCGCCACGATACGCGTGTTCTCCACTCCATGGGCGCCATATGACTTGCCCCTGACCTTTTCCCTCAGGGGTGCAAGAAGGTTTTCGCCCTCTTTTGAAACTCCGCCTCCCAATACAACAACATTGGGCTGGAAGATATTGATCATGTTAGCCAGGCCTTCTGCAAGCATTTCAATATATTGGTCCACGACCTTTATTGCGGTTTCATCACCAAGGCGTGCGGCGTCAAAGGCGGTCTTGGCCGTAATCCTGCCTGAATTCTCCTCCGCCAGCCTGTTTATTATGGACTTGGGATTTTCAGCTGCTGCCTGTATAGTCTGGCGGATCAGCGCCGTGGCGGAGGAATAGGCCTCCCAGCAGCCTTTTCTGCCACAGGTGCAGTCCTCGCCGCCCATATGGATCACAACGTGCCCCAGTTCGCCGCCGGCGCCGTTGAAACCTGTATACAGCTTATTGTCAATGATTACCCCGCCGCCTATGCCGGTTCCTATGGTGATAACCACAGCATACGGCTCATTCTTTGCCGCGCCGGCCACACACTCGGCGATCGCGGCGCAGTTGGCGTCGTTTTCAAGATAGACCGGCAGGTTGAACCGCTTCTGCATGAGCTCCCGGATGGGCACATTCCGGAAACCAAGATTGTTGTTATAGATTATAACTCCATTCTTTCTGTCGGGTATCCCGGGGCTTCCTATGCCTATTGAATGCAGTTCGGCTTCGTTGATGCCCGCATCCTTAATCAGGTTTTCAACCAGGGAGCACATATCCGCCACAATCTCTTCAGAAGCCCGGGTCCTTCCGGTAGGAACGCTGCATTTCTTTATGATGCTGCCTTCCTCGTCCACAATGCCCGCGGCAATATTTGTTCCCCCTAAATCAATCCCTATATAATACATGGAACACCCTCCCGGAATATAGGCCGTCCGCGGCCAGGATGCAATGGAATCGGCCATCCCATAACATGATGGATACGCGCTTCATTATGCCTGCCTTGTTCCGGCCGCCTCACGCCGAATCATGGCTGTAATCGGATGAATGCCCGAGCTGAAGACTTCTGCCCAGGAAGTTTTAATTAATTATATGATATAATGTGGGTAGGGTCAATAAACGGTTACAGAGCGAACAAAGAGGGGACAAGCCATGATAACGGGAAAAAAAGTGATACTGAGGACCGTCAATCCTGAGGAACTGGACTACCTGTACCGGTTGATAACTGATATCAATAAAAAAGGACCATACTGGCATCTCAATATACCTCCCCTGAACAAATTCCGGGATGAATACAGGGAAACCGGCTTCTGGTCCCGGGATGAAGGGCGCATGCTGATCCTTTCCCACGACGGGGACTATGTTGGGGAAATCCTCTATTTCAAGGGACTGGATTACCAGTCCGGGTACGAGGTTGGCTACGAACTGTTTGATGAAAAGCACGGCGGCAAGGGCTACATGACTGAAGCCCTCATGCTGTTCTGCGCCTACATGTTCGCGGTCTGGCCCATCAACAGGATCCAGGTAAATGTCATGAGCGGGAACACTGCCAGCATCCGTGTGGTTGAAAAATGCGGATTTACCTATGAAGGGACAATGCGGCAGGCTACTTTCCACAATGGCGTTTACCATGATCTGAATCTTTATTCCATCCTGAGGGACGAATGCCCTTCATTGGATTCCCTGCTGCCTGAAAACAGCCAGTCCTGACCGCCTGTTCCAATCCGGCTTCCGGCATGCGGTATCATATGGCGCGCCGGACGCAATAGCCTACGGAATTGGCCTGCTCCTTTTGCTGAATGATCTTCTCCCGGCATGGATAAACTAATCCTGCATTTCCCGCAACGGAGGTCATTCAGGTGGAACACATCCTGTCTTTAATATTAAGAACCTTTCTGCTATACCTCGTAGTTATCGTCAGCATGAGGCTTATGGGCAAAAGGCAGATAGGGCAGCTGCAGCCCTTCGAGTTCGCCGTGGCCATCATGATATCAGAGCTTGCGGCGCTGCCACTGACCGAAAGCGACAGGAAGCTTCATCATGCCATCATACCCATTGCGGTCCTGGTTGTCTGTCAGCTCCTGATCTCCCTGATTTCCATCAGAAGTGTACGGCTGCGGGGATATATATGCGGCAAGCCCGCTATCCTGGTCCGGAACGGCAGGATGCTCGAAAAGAACATGCGAAAGGAAATGTGCACCATTAACGAACTGCTGGAACAGCTCAGGCTCCAGAATGTCCAGAATGTAAATGATGTGGAGTACGCGGTCCTGGAAACCAACGGCCAGCTGAGCGTTATCCTCAAATCGCAGAAACGCCCTGTCACACCCGAAGACCTGAATATCGACACAAAATACGAAGGTTATACTATTGATCTGATCATTGACGGCAGGCTCATGGACAGGACCATGAAAAGTATGAACATCAGCAGGGAATGGCTTGATCAGCAGTTGAGGGAGAAGGGCGTCACGGATTACAGGATGGTTTTCTACGCCTCGGTGGATTCGTCGGGAAACCTGTTTGTGCAAAAGAAAGGCGAATGCCTTGAATAATAGCGCCCTTAAGGCGCTTTTTCCGGTTATCTTCCACCTGAAAGGAGATACTCGGCTATTTTATTCAGTATCTCCAGTTCCAGCTTCTTGGAATTGATCTGAGGAAGGACACGCTGCACCTCCTCAGGGTAATGTATGACAACCCTTGGAGGCTTCCTTAAAACCTCAACCTCCGCATTCCTGAAAGAAACATTTTCGTCCCTGTAGCTCACCAGGACTTTAAAAACAGGATCCAGACTTTTTTCCCTGACAACGCTCACAGAAATATACATAATAACGTACCGTCCCCCGAAACAGTTACTGCCTTATGAATCCCGCTTAATTCCTGTATGTTTTATATCATATACTTTTTTAAACGATAATACAACCGTATGTTTTTTAGTACATAAGATGCAGCAGCCGGTTCACCGGGAACACATGCGGAACCGCAGCCCGAAAGGACGGCAGGTGCATTGCAGACGCCTGGTCTGGCGTGGCCTTCCTACCACAGCCAGAACCGCGGCCCGAACAGGAGGATGAGGAACAGGATCCCTGCAAGGCTTGCCTTCAGATCCAGCATAGTAAACCGGATCTGCTTGAGCCTGGTTCTGCCCTTGCTTCCGCGATAACATCTTGCTTCCATGGCCTCCGCAAGTTCGTCGGCACGCTTGAAAGCGCTGACAAACAGCGGGACCAGCACAGGGATAAAGCTTTTTACCCTTTTCAACAGGTTCCCCGTATCGAAGTCCGCCCCCCTTGACGCCTGGGCTTTCATAATCCTGTCTGTTTCCTCCATCAGGGTGGGAATAAACCGGAGGGCTATGGACATCATCATGGCTATCTCATGGGCCGGAACGCCTATGCGTTCCAGGGGCTTCATCATCCGCTCTATCCCGTCGGTCATGGCCATGGGTGTTGTTGTCAGGGTCATGAGCGATGCCGCCACAACAAGCATTACCAGCCTGAAGAACAGCATCACCGCCGAAATAAGCCCCTCATAGGTAATGGCCACGGGTCCGATCTTCACCAATGGCGTGCCCTTAACGAAGAAAATGTTCAGGATGGCGGTTATGGCCAGGATCAGTACCAGGGGTTTTAAACCCTTCAGAGACTGCTTGACGGGGATGCCGCTGATAATCAGCAGAATGGCGATAAATGCACCCATGATCACATATTCCTGCCATGTGTTTATCATGAAAACGGCCACCATCAGCAGGACTGTCCATATGATCTTTGACCTTGGATCAAGCCTGTGCAGCACCGATTCGCCGGGTATATACTGTCCGAGGGTTATATTGCCCATCACTGGAACATCCCCCCTTCGTCATGCCCCTGTCCAGGTGCAGTCCCAGCCATCTCCCTTACAGCCTCGGGAATGGTCAGGACGTTGTCGCTCACCGGATACCCTGCCCGCGCCAGGTTCCGGAACAGGCGGGTGATTTCGGGGATGCCAAGTCCCAGTTCATGGAGCCGCTCCCCATGGCTGAATACCCTGCGTGGGGTATCCAGCATCTCAAGCCTGCCCTTGTTCAGTACAGCCACACGGTCGCAATAGGCGGCTACTTGGTCCATATTGTGGGATATGATCAAAATGGTGGTTCCATTTGCTTTGTTGAGACGGGTTAAAAAGGAGAACACCTCTTCGCTGCCCTGGGGATCAAGCCCGGCGGTCGGCTCATCCAGCACGAGGATCTTTGGTTCCATCGCAAGGACGCCCGCTATGGCGACCCTCCTCTTCTGACCGCCGGAAAGCTCAAAAGGCGATTTTTCCAGGAGTTCCTCGGAAAGGCCCAGGATCTTGAGGACGCGCTTTACGCGTTCCTGTATCTCCTCCACGGACAGCCCTATTCTTGTCGGGCCGAATATAATGTCCTTGTAAACCGTTTCTTCAAACAACTGGTGCTCAGGATACTGGAAGATGAGGCCGACCTTCTGGCGCAGTTCCTTCAGGGTCTTCTTGCCGCATTCCAGGCCATCCACTTCCACGCTCCCGGAAGTGGGTTTAAGGAGCCCGTTCAGGTGCTGGACCAGCGTGGATTTGCCCGAGCCGGTATGGCCTATTATACCCAGTATCTCCCCCTTCATGATGTCCATGCTGACGTTGTCCAGGGCCTTCTTTTCAAAGGTGGTCCCGGGCATATAGACATGGGTCAGGTCCCTTATGCGAACAATGACTTCACTGGGCGCTCCTGCCCCGGCTGTATCATCGGGGGCGCCCCGGGTTTTCCTCCTTTTGTCCAGCACCGCTTTCAGGCTCTCTTCAGCCTCTTCGACGGTAAGAACCGGACCCTCAAGGGCAAAACCCTTTGATTTCAGTTCATGCATAAGCTGTGTAACACTGGGTACATTGAGCCCAACCTTCTTCAGTTCATCCACCCGTGCAAAGATTTCCCGGGGCGTGCCATCCATGACAATCCGGCCATTGTCCATGACCATCACCCGGTCGGCATCAACAGCCTCTTCCATGTGGTGGGTGATAAGTATAATGGTGATTTTCCTGTCCCTGTTGAGGGTCCGGACAAGGTTCAGGACCTCTTTCCGGCCTTTTGGATCAAGCATTGACGTGGATTCATCCAGCACGATGCATTTAGGCTCCATGGCCAGTATGCTGGCTATTGCCACACGTTGCTTCTGGCCTCCCGAAAGCATATGTGGAGAATGCCGCATATGCTCCTCCATGCCCACATACCTCGCGGCGTCAATAATGCGCTTCCTTATCTCGGCCGGGTCCACCCCCAGGTTCTCTGGTCCGAAGGCCAGGTCCTCCTCAACGGTGGTGGCAACAATCTGATTGTCGGGATTCTGAAAGACCATCCCAAGCGTCTTCCTGATCTCCCAAACCATCTCGCCTTTGGACGTGTCCATGCCCTCCACCCATACGGTACCCCGGGTGGGAAGCAAAAGGGCATTCATCAGCCGGGCCATGGTGGACTTGCCCGAACCGTTCCTTCCAAGAACCGCGACAAACTCACCCTCGCGGATAATTTCGTCAATGCCGTTAATGGCCCTTGTTGCGGGCTGGTCCGCGGACTGAGACCGGTATTCAAAATAGACGTCTTTGAATTCTATCATCTTAATCCCCTGATCCGTGAAGCTGTCCCGGGTTTTGAAATACTATGACAGAATCACGCCGGCATGTAAAAGAATAAATGGAGAACGGAATACCTGCCCGCTCTCCATCTCGTAAGCTGAATAGTATTGAACAGTGTTTATACCAGCTCCAGCACAACCATTTCCGCGCCGTCGCCTCTCCTTGGGCCGAGTTTGTAGATGCGGGTATATCCGCCTTTCTTTTCCTTGTATTTCGGAGCTATCTCATCAAACAGCTTGTTGGTAAGGCTTATGCTTTTACCCTTCTCGTCCTTGACCCTGTAAACCCAGTTCATGACCAGCCTTCTTGCGGCAAGCCTTGAGGGGGCGTCAACAGTCTTCAGAACTTCCTTCTTTTCCCTCTCAACAACCTCATACTTGTTGCCGTTCTTGCTGGTCACGGTCTTCAGCATCTTGCGGCCTTTGCTGTCAACAACGGGAACGCTTACAACCACATTCTTGGATGTGAAATTATCACATTCCCTGACAGCGATGGTAATGAGCTTTTCAGCAATTTCCCTGACTTCCTTCGCTCTCGCTTCGGTTGTCTCTATCCTCCCGTGCTGGATCAGAGAGGTCACCAGGCCCTTCAGCAATGCTTTGCGCTGATCTGTGGGCCTTCCTAATTTCCTATGTCCAGGCATTTCAATTTCCCTCCCAGTAACTCGTTAATCTTCGGATTGAGCAAGTTTCAAGTCGAGGGCATCCAGTTTGGAAACCACCTCTTCAAGTGATTTGCGCCCTAAGTTCCTGACCTTCATCATCTCTTCCTCGGTCTTGCTGATAAGATCCTCAACTGTATTGATACCGGCTCTCTTCAGGCAATTGTATGACCTTACCGAGAGATCCAGCTCCTCGATGGTCATCTCAAGGATCTTGTCCCTTTCGGGTTCGCCCTTTTCAACGAGGATTTCAGCGTTCTTTGCCCTGTCGGTCAGGTTAATGAACAGGTTCAGATGGTCGCTCAGTATCTTGGCCCCGAGGCTGATTGCCTCATCCGGAGCGATGGAACCGTCGGTCCAAACCTCGAAACTCAGCTTGTCATAGTCGGTAATCTGTCCGACACGTGTATTCTCAACGGTATAATTGACCTTTCTTACAGGCGTATAGATGGAGTCAACGGGTATGATGCCGATGGGCTGATTGGGCAGCTTGTTCCTCTCGGCCGGGACATATCCCCTGCCATGGTTCACATTGATCTCCATAAAGAACCTGTTCGTGCCGCTCACTGTGGCGATATGCAGATCCGGATTCAGGATCTCAACATCGGAATCCGGCTTGATGTCAGACGCCTTGATCTCGCCCTCGCCCTCAAAGTCGATATAAAGGGTTTTAGGCCCCTCGCAGTGGAGCTTGAACCGGAGTTCCTTGATATTAAGGATGATCTCGGTCATATCCTCCACCACTCCGGGTATGGTGGTAAACTCATGCAGTACGCCGTCAATCTTAATGGACGTAACGGCAACTCCCGGAAGAGATGAAAGAAGTATCCTCCTCAACGAATTCCCGAGTGTAATGCCGTAACCTCTTTCAAGCGGCTCTACGACAAACTTCCCGTAAGTATTGTCTTCCGCGCTGTCCACACATTCAATCCTTGGCTTTTCAATTTCGATCATTGATCCACCCTCCTTGGGTTATTGGATTTATGGGCACAAGAGGTAACGGCTTACTTCGAGTACAACTCTACGATCAAGTGCTCCTGCACCTGGAGATCGATATCCTCCCTTGCAGGCAGTGCCGCGACTTTACCCGTAAGATTCTCCTGATCTACTTCAAGCCAGTTTGGTACAATCTTGGCGCCGGTAACATCAAGGATCTCCTTGAACCTCTCCAGCTTCTTGCTTTTTTCCTTGACGCTGATGGTATCATTCACCTTTACAAGGTACGACGGAATGTTCACGCGTTTCCCGTTAACCTCGAAATGACCGTGTCTCACAAGCTGACGGGCTTCGGCGCGGGTTGTCGCAAACCCCATCCTGTAAACCACGTTATCCAGCCTGGATTCCAATATCTGCAGCAGAAGTTCGCCGGTGATGCCCTTCTTGCGTGCAGCCATCTCAAAATACTTCTTGAACTGGCTTTCAAGAAGTCCATAGAACCTTTTTGCCTTCTGCTTCTCACGAAGCTGTACACCATATTCTGAAAGCTTTTTCCTTTGCGCGCCGTGCTGACCGGGGGCATAAGTCCGCCTGGTAACCGCACATTTATTTCCATAACATCTCTCGCCCTTCAGAAAGAGCTTCTGACCTTCCCTTCTGCAGAGCCTGCAAGATGCACCGGTATATCTCGCCATTGATCGCTACACCTCCATTAAACCCTTCTTCTTTTAGGCGGCCTGCAGCCATTATGGGGGATCGGGGTTACGTCCTTGATGGAGTTCACCTCAAGCCCGGCTGCCTGGAGCGCCCGGATAGCAGCCTCGCGGCCTGCACCAGGTCCCTTTACATAAACCGAAACCGTTTTCATGCCATGTTCCATGGCTGCCTTTGCTGCCGCTTCAGCCGCCTGCTGGGCTGCAAAGGGGGTGCTCTTCTTGGAGCCCCTGAAACCAAGTCCGCCGGCGCTTGCCCAGGAAATGGCATTGCCCTGTACATCGGTTATGGTTACTATCGTATTGTTAAAAGAGGAACGGATATGCGCGCAGCCGCGCTCAATATTCTTCTTTTCCTTCCTCTTCCTTGTTCTCCTGATAACTTTTGCTGCCATCTTTATACATCTACCTCCCGATTACTTCTTCTTATTGGCAATGGTCTTCCTGGGACCCTTCCTGGTCCTGGCGTTAGTCTTCGTCCTCTGGCCGCGGACCGGCAGACCCATTCTATGCCTTATCCCGCGATAACACCTGATTTCAACAAGACGCTTTATATTGAGCGCAATTTCCCTTCTCAGGTCACCTTCAACGGTATATTCCTTTTCAATGGTTTCGCGGAGTTTGCTGATTTCATCGTCCGTCAAATCGCGCACGCGTGTGTCGGGGTTCACGCCTGTTTTCCTGAGAATCTCCCGGGAGCGGCTCCTGCCTATCCCGAAGATATACGTCAGGCCGATTTCAACTCTTTTTTCCCTTGGCAAGTCAACACCTGCTATACGAGCCAAATTACTACACCTCCGAATTGGTTAGCTGTTTTTGTGATTAGTGTTTCGTTTATTTGGGCTTATATATATGATAAAGATCTTTGCATGCTCCCCCGGACATATTGAGACCTGGGGATCAGCCGCCATACAAAAATCATTTTTCCCAAATTTGTACATGCTTAGACCGGCGCCGCTGTCACAGGAAACCGCATCGTCCCGGCCTGTGAACCTTTTGCCGGGTTGGCCGCCGGCGGTCCTGCTTTTTTGGCCGACTGGCAGCCAGGCCCAGACACTGGAGCCTGTGACCGGAATGTGCGGATATTTCCCGCGGTCCCGCGGTTTGCCTGCCCTTGCCATGATGCCTGTACGTCTGTTCAAAATCCTGTTATGAATTGTTACCGGCGTCCGTAAGGCCGCCGGTTGTCAATCCATTAATAATCCCTTATGTCTCAGCCCTGTCTCTGCTTGTGCTTGGGATTGGCACAGATGACCATTACGCGGCCTTTCCTGCGTATGATCTTGCATTTTTCACATATTTTTCTGACCGATGGTTTAACTTTCATTGCTGTTTCCTCCAATCATGCCGGTTCAGGGAATCACGACTTCCCTCTCCATGTAATCCTGCCGCGCGAGAGGTCATATGTGGACATCTCAACGGTAACCTTATCTCCAGGAAGAATGCGAATGTAATTCATTCTGAGTTTTCCGGATATATGGGCGAGTATGACATGCCCATTCTCAAGCTGCACTCTGAACATGGCGTTCGGAAGCGCTTCCACTACCGTACCCTCCAGTTCTATTACATCTTCCTTCGACACTTTAACCCTCCTCGCTCGCAGAATCAGCCGATAAATCCTTCAAATATCCCTGTACTGCCTTTCTCAGATCGTCATCGGTAAGTCTCCTGCGATTAAGAATCGCCTGAGATATCTCTTCCGCTATTTTATTTGTAACCTTCAAATGCTTAAGCTTTTTCTTTTTGGGCTTGCCTGCAGGCCTCAAATCACCGTCCGCAATCAGCACATGGGCGTCATCCGCTATGTCGACAATGATAAAGAGCCTGTCCTTATCCCTGCCGGCCTTGGACCACACGAAGCGCCCTATTACGGAATCCAAGCCATTCACCCCGTTTCTGGACTAAAGCCCAAGTCTATATTGTATATGATCTTTTCTATTTTTTCAATATTCTAATTCAGTTTCAGCAGTTTTAATAAAGGGCGGTAAGTATTTCCGGTCCCCTTGCGGTAACGGCGATGGTGTTCTCGTGGTGTGCTGACAGGCTGCCGTCGGCGGTTACCACAGTCCATCCGTCCTCCAGCACGTTTACCTTCCAGGTCCCGGCATTTACCATGGGCTCAATGGCAAGGGTCATACCATTTGTCAGCCTGACCCCCCTGTGCGGGGAGACATAGTTCGGGATCTGCGGTTCCTCATGCATCTCCTGTCCGATGCCGTGGCCCACATAATCCCTGACCACCGAAAAGCCGTTTTCCTCAACATAGCTCTGCACCGCTCTTGAAATATCCCTTATCCGGTTCCCTTCCACCGCCTGGGCCATTCCCCTGTTGAAAGCCTCTTCGGTTACGAGGATCAGTTTCATGGCCTCGGGCGAAACCTTTCCTACCGGGTAAGTACGGGCCGCGTCTCCATGGAAACCGTCCAGTATGGCGCCAATGTCTATGCTGATGATATCGCCTTCCTTGAGGACCCTGTCTCCCGGGATGCCGTGGATCACTTCATTGTTGACCGACGCGCATATGGCTCCCGGGAAATCCATCCCCCCGTAGGGGCATGGAACGCCCTTGAAGGAAGCGATGGCTCCCTTGCTCCTAATTACCTCAGCCGCCACCCTGTCGAGTTCTTTCGTGGTCACACCCGGCGCGATTATTTCCTCCAGCCTTTTATGGGCCAGCATAACAACCTCGCCGGCTTTCTTCATCCTGTCAAGCTCCCTTTGGGATTTGATGCTGATCATGCTCATACCTCGTCCGATTTCCGTCCAAGAGCTGTCATAATATCCTCAAATGCATCTTCTATCGGTTTGTCCCCGTCAACCTCGATGATCAAACCGCGCCGGCTGTAGAAATCGATCAGCGGGCTGGTCTGGTCATGATAGGTCCTGAGGCGGCTTTTCACCGTTTCCTCACGGTCATCGTCCCGGATATAGAGGGGCGATCCGCAGAAGTCGCATATTCCCTCCTTTTTGGGCGGATGGCTGACAATGTGGTAAACCTTCCCGCAGGAGCACATCCTTCGGCCCGACATCCTTTTTACAATCACGGCGTCATCGGCGGTTATGTTTATCACTGCATCTATCCTTTGGTTGCTCTCATCCATCATCTTTTCAAACATCTCAGCCTGAGGAAGGGTCCTGGGAAAGCCGTCCATGATAAATCCATCGCGGCAGTCATCCTTCATCAGTCTGTCTTTGACGATCTCGCAGGTCAAATCATCAGGAACAAGGCCTCCTGATTCGAGAATCCCCGAAACCATTTTGCCAAGCTCTGTCTGTTGCTTGATGTTTGACCTGAAGATGTCGCCCGTTGATATATGGGGAACCTTGAGGGCTTCTGACAGCAGCGCTGCCTGCGTTCCCTTGCCTGCTCCCGGCGGGCCAAGCAGTATAAGTCTCATAGCGAATACCAGCCCCATCCGTCAATATTAGCCCGCGACACAATGCCGCTCATCAGGCGGCAAAAGCGGATGGTACGGCCATCCGCCTTGTACCGCTGTTTTGTTCTAATCCAGAAAACCTTTATAATGCCTCATGATCAGCTGAGATTCAACCGCCTGCATGGTTTCGAGGGCAACACCGACCATGATGAGCACCGATGTACCGCCGAACCATATATTATGAAGACCGGTAATGAACCCAAGCGCAATCGGCAATACGGCAACCACGGCCAGGAAGAAGGCGCCGAACCATGTAACGCGGTTCAGTACTTTTGCTATATAATCCGAGGTAGGCTTACCAGGGCGTATGCCTGGAATAAACCCGCCGTTTTTCCTGATGTTGTTGGCAACCTCCACCGGGTTGAACACTGCTATGGTGTAGAAGAAGGTGAAGAACAGTATGAGCAGTCCATAAACCAGCATGTATACGGGGCTCCTGTTAAATTCTATGAGTGCCCGGAGGAACTTGCTGGTTGTATTTGGCGCCACGAGGCCAACAAGGGTGGGAATTACCGCCAGTATGGACATGGCAAAGATGATGGGGATAACGCCTGCAACATTTACCTTAATGGGTATATGCGTGCTCTGGCCTCCATATATCTTCCTTCCTACCACACGCTTGGCGTACTGGACAGGTATCCTTCTTTCTGCCTGTGTAACCCAGATAACGAACATGATGACGGCAATAAAAACCACAAATATGGCTGCAACTACCAGGATGCCTATGGCAAGCCTTCCTTCAAGGTCATATGCCTTTGCGATGCTGTACAGCGCGCTTGCACCCTGAGGTCCTCTTGAGAGGATGTTGACGAAAATGATCAGGGATATACCGTTTCCTATTCCATATTCATTAATCTGCTCGCCCAGCCACATGATAAAAGCCGTACCGGCTGTAAGGGCAAAGGTGACAGTCAGGAACGAAAGGACACCGGGTTTCTCTATGGCGTTCCTGAACCCGATATACATGAAAGTGGCCTGGAGGAACCCCAGTAATACTGTTCCGTAACGCATCCACTCGGCCAGTTTCTTTCTTCCTTCCTCGCCTTCCTTCTGGAGCCTTTCCAGGGCAGGAATGGCCATGGTTAAAAGCTGTATAATGATTGACGCGGTAATGTACGGGCTGATGTTCATGGCAAAGATACTGGCGTTCTCAAATGCGCCGCCGCCGATGATATTCATGAACCCGAACAATCCGCTCTGCCTCTGCGCCATATCACGCAGCACCGCAGAACTCAGCCCCGGGACAGGGATGTACACGCCCACTCGATATACCATAAGAAGCAGGAAACTTGCCAGGATCTTTTTCCTGAGATCCGGTATCTTCCAGGCGTTTTTGAGTGGGGACAGAAAGTTTTCCATTTATACCACCTCTGCCTTTCCTCCTAAAGCTTGGATCTTTTCGGAAGCTGTTTTTGTAAATCTGGCAGCCTTAACAGTCAGTTTCTTTGTCAGATTGCCATTTCCCAAAATGACGATGCCGTCATTGATCTCCTTGATAATGCCGTTAGCCTTCAGGAGTTCGGCAGTAACCTCGGTGCCGTTCTCAAAGACTTCCAGGTCTGAAAGCTTGACCTCGGTATACACCTTCCTGAATTGAGAGTTGTTGAACCCTCTCTTGGGAATTCTCCTGTACAGAGGCATCTGACCGCCTTCAAAACCCGGTCTTACACCGCCGCCCGACCTTGCCTTCTGGCCTTTTGATCCCCTGCCGGCAGTAAGGCCGTTGCCGGAACCGTAGCCTCTTCCTTTTCTCTTGGGAGCCTTTTTGGGCGCTCCAGGCTTCAAACTATGCAAATACACCGGTTGCACCTCCTTCACACTTCCTCAACACTCACCAGATGTGATATCTTTTCAATCATTCCGCGAATCTGAGGATTGTCCTTCTTTTCCACGGTCTGTCCGAGTCTGCGAAGACCGAGAGCGGCTGCTGTAGCCTTCTGATCCTGTTTTGCCTTTATTGTACTCTTTACGAGAGTAATTTTTAAACTGCCCATTGAAAGCAACCTCCTATCCCCGGATTTCTTCAACGCTCTTACCTCTGAGTTTAGCTACCTTTTCAACGGTCATGAGCTTGGAAAGCCCGTCCATGGTTGCCTTAACCATATTGGTCGGGTTATTGGACCCTAACGACTTGGTGTAAATATCGCGTATCCCCGCAAGCTCCAGCACGGCTCTTACAGGTCCGCCTGCGATAACACCGGTACCTGCCTTGCCCGGCTTCAGCAGGACCTTGCCCGCGCCGTATTCGCCTATGATCTCATGAGGGATGGTGGTGTTTTCCATGGGTATAGAGATCAGGTTCTTCTTGGCGTCCTCAATGCCCTTGCGAATGGCATCGGGAATTTCGGCCGCCTTTCCGTTGCCAATGCCCACATACCCGTTCTCGTCGCCCACTACAACCAGGGCGCTGAAACGGAAGTTTCTGCCACCCTTTACAACCTTGGTGACACGGCTGATATTAACTACCTTTTCCTTCAGGTCCAGAGTATTCGGATCAATCTTCTGCAATGTGTTCCCCTCCTTGCTCGGAAATCCGGGTTAAAACTCCAGGCCGGCTTCTCTTGCGCCTTCGGCCAGTTCTTTAACCCTGCCATGATAAAGGTAGCCGCCTCTATCGAAAACTACCTGTTTGATTCCTTTTTCCAATGCCTTGCTGCCGATCAGCTTACCCACTTCCCTGGCCGCAGCCTTGTTGCCTGTATACCCGAGCTTTCCCTTCAGGGCTTCGTCAAGGGTTGAAGCGGCAGCAAGAGTGGTGCCCTTAGTGTCATCGATGATCTGGGCATATATATGTCTTGCGCTTCTGAAAACACAGAGCCGCGGTCTTTCGGATGTGCCTGAGATCTTTTTGCGCACCCGCACATGCTTGCGGATTCTGACCTTGTTCCTGTCAATCTGTTTGATCATGCCACACTCACTCTCCTCTCCTATTTACCGGTCTTGCCTTCCTTGCGGACAATGACTTCACCGGCGTACCTGATTCCCTTGCCCTTATATGGCTCAGGCGGGCGTTTCGCGCGGATCTTCGCGGCCAGTTCGCCTACAGCCTGCTTATCCGCGCCCTTTACGATTATCTTATCGGGCGACGGCACTTCAATGGTAATTCCAGCCGGCTCCTCAATCTCAACGGGATGGGAATATCCGAGAGTCAGAACGAGCTTTTTACCCTGCTTCTGGGCTCTGTAACCAACACCCACGATTTCAAGCTGCTTCTCAAAACCCTGTGTAACACCAACTACCATGTTGTTGAGCAGCGACCGGGTCAAGCCGTGCAGTGCACGGTTTTCCTTTTCATCGTTCGGCCTGGTGACAATTAGGGTGTTTCCTTCTTTTTTAATGGTCATGTTTTTGTGGAAGGTTTCGACCAGGGTACCCTTGGGCCCCTTGACAGTCACTTCCTGACCGTTGATCTTAACATCCACGTCTGCCGGGATTTCCACCGGCATCCTGCCTATTCGTGACATATTGTGTGCACCTCCAGTCCTTAGATTGAGAACAGATCCCTGTTCTTTTCAGAACTCTATAACAGCAAGCCTGTTACCAGACAAAGGCGAGCACTTCGCCGCCGACGCCAAGTTTCCTGGCTTCCTTATCTGTTACAATTCCTTTCGATGTGGAAACAATAGCGATACCCAAGCCGCCAAGAACCCTGGGAATCTCGTTCTTGCCGGCATAAACCCTCAGTCCGGGTTTGCTGATCCTCTTGATTCCGGTTATGACATTCTTCTTGTTTTCGGTATACTTAAGGGTTATCCTTATGATTCCCTGCTTCTTGTCGTCGATATCGGTTATCTCCCTGATGTATCCTTCTTCCAGCAGTATCTGGGCGATCCGCCTCTTGAGCTTTGAAGCCGGGATATCAACGGTTTCGTGCTTAGAATCCGCTGCGTTTCTGATCCTTGTAAGCATATCCGCAATTACATCGGTTGCATGCATTGTTACAGACCTCCTTTCGCTACTGTTACCAGCTTGCCTTCTTCACGCCGGGGATCTGGCCCTTGTACGCCAGTTCCCTGAAGCATATACGGCAAATGCCAAATTTTCTGAGATAAGCATGTGGTCTGCCACAGAGCTTGCAACGGTTATAATAACGCGTTGAGAATTTGGGTTTCCTCTGCTGCTTCAATATCATGGATTTCTTTGCCACTACAAATACCTCCTTTAGCTCCTGGCAAATGGCATTCCGAGAAGGGCCAAAAGTTCCCTTGCCTCTTCGTCGGTCTTGGCTGTGGTAACAAATGTGATGTCCATGCCGCGCACTTTATCAACCTTGTCATACTCGATCTCGGGAAAGATAAGCTGTTCCTTGATTCCCAGGGTGAAATTGCCCCTTCCGTCGAAGGAGTCCGGGTTGATGCCCCGAAAGTCCCTGACCCTCGGAAGTCCGACGTTGAACAGTTTATCCACGAACTCGTACATCCTGTTCCCGCGCAGAGTAACCTTGCAGCCGATATTCATTCCTTCACGGATCCTGAATGCCGCGACGGACTTCTTTGCCTTGGTTACAACGGCCTTCTGGCCAGTGATAATGGCAAGATCGCCGGCCGCGTTCTCAATGGCCTTCGGGTTCTCCCTGATATCGCTGACACCCATATTGAGAACAACCTTTACCAACTTCGGGATCTGCATGGGATTCTTGTATTTGAACTTTGCCTGAAGCGCCGGAGCAACTTCTGCCTTATATTTTTCAAGCAATCTTGGCATTCTGTCTTCAACCTCCTTAAGGATTACTCTTTCCCTTTCCTGATAATGTCAATTACTTCACCGCATTTCTTGCAGACCCGAGCTTTTCCGCCGTCTTCAAGGATCTTTTTGCCAACCTTGGTCGGAACGCCGCACTTCTCGCAGATGAGCATGACCTTACCAGCGTATATGGGAGCTTCCTGGTGAACCAGTCCGCCCTGGAAACCCTTGTTCGGTCTCGGCTTTTCATGCTTGGTAACGATATTTACGCCCTCGACAACGACTTTGCCTTCAATGTGGTCCACATCAAGGACCTTTCCTTTCTTGCCCCTGTCCTTGCCGCTGAGCACGTATACCATATCTCCCTTTTTAACGTGTACCTTTCCCATGAGCCAAGCCTCCTTCCTTACAGCACTTCCGGCGCAAGGGATATGATCTTCATGTAGTCCTTTTCCCTGAGTTCCCTTGCGACGGGGCCGAATATGCGGGTTCCTCTCGGGCTGCCGTCATCCTTGAGAATAACTGCCGCATTCTCATCGAAACGTATAACCGAACCGTCCGGCCTTTTCAGGCCTTTTACAGAACGGACAACAACAGCTTTAACTATTTCACCTTTCTTGACAACACCGCCGGGCGTTGCGCTTTTAACCGAACAGACAATCACGTCGCCTATATTGGCATACTTCCTCTTTGAGCCGCCCAGGACCTTTATACACATCAATTCCTTGGCGCCAGTGTTGTCAGCCGACTTTAAATATGTCTGTGCCTGGATCATTTCCTGCGCCTCCTCTTACTTCGCTTTTTCGATGATCCTGACCAGCCGCCATCTCTTTTCCTTGCTGAGGGGCCTGGTTTCCATTATCTCCACGCGATCACCGACTTTGCATTCATTGTTTTCGTCATGGGCCTTGAACTTGGCAGTCCTCTTTATGATCTTCTTGTAAAGCGGGTGCTTTACGTTGTCCTCAACAGCCACGACAATGGTCTTATCCATTTTATCACTTACAACCCTGCCAACCCGGGTTTTTCTCATATTCCTTTCAGCCACGCGAAGCAAACCTCCTTCCGGTTATAAGGCCGTTAAGCCTGTCTTATTCCAAGTTCCTTTTCACGGATGATGGTCTTCACCCGTGCTATATCCTTTTTAACCTGCTTCAGCCTCATAGGATTCTCAAGCTGGCTTGTAGCATGCTGGAACCTCAGCTTAAACAATTCGGCCTTGAGTTCGTTGAGCTCTTCATTGAGTTCGTCACGTGTCTTTTCCCTGAGCTCCTTCAGATCAGATGCTTTCATTCTATACACCTACCTCTTCGTTTCGTGCTATGATCTTGCACTTTACAGGCAACTTGTGGGACGCCAGTCTCAATGCTTCCCTGGCTACTTCTTCGGGTACGCCCGCAATCTCAAACAGTACGCGGCCCGGTTTTACAACCGCCACCCAGTATTCGGGGGATCCTTTACCGGAGCCCATACGAGTTTCGGCAGGCTTCTTGGTAACCGGTTTGTCCGGGAAGATCTTTATCCAGACATGGCCGCCTCTCTTTACAAAACGGGTCATGGCTACACGTGCCGCCTCGATCTGGTTGCTTGTTATCCATGCCGGCTCTATGGCCTGCAGGCCGTAGTCGCCGTAAGCAACGGTATTGCCGCGGGTTGCCTTGCCGGTCATGCGTCCCCTCTGGACTCTTCTGTATTTGACTCTCTTAGGCATCAGCATTATGCTTCTCCCCCTTCCTTCCTGTCCTTCTTCTTGCTGGGAAGAACCTCGCCTTTATAAATCCAAACCTTAACACCTATCTTTCCATAGGTTGTGTCAGCTTCCGCAAAACCATAGTCGATGTCCGCGCGCAATGTCTGCAGGGGGATCGTTCCCTCGTGATAATGCTCGGTGCGCGCGATTTCAGCGCCGCCCAGCCTTCCTGAAACCTGGGTCTTGATACCCTTCGCGCCCAGCTTCATGGTCCGTGACATAGCCTGCTTCATGGCGCGGCGGAATGAAATACGCTTCTCAAGCTGCGCTGCAATGCTCTCGGCAACCAACTGCGCATTCAGTTCGGGAGTCTTTATCTCGGTGATGTTGAGAAGGACGCTCTTGCCCGTCATCTTCTCAAGTTCCTTCCTGAGAGCCTCTATGCCCGCTCCCTGCTTGCCGATGATGATACCGGGCTTGGCGGTGTGGATATTGATCTTTATCTTGGCTGCCGCCCGCTCGATCTCAATCCTGGCAATCCCGGCAATATAGAGCTTTTTTTTGATAAACTTCCGGAGTTTGAAATCCTCAACCAGGAAGCTGCTGAAGTCCTTCTTGCTGGCATACCATTTCGTATCCCAGTCCTTAATGATTCCTATTCTCAGTCCATGCGGATTAACTTTCTGGCCCATCCTGCAACCTCCCCTATTTAGCCTTTTCCCTGAGAACCACTGTGATATGGCTGGTCCTCTTGCGGATCCTGAAAGCACGGCCCTGCGCTCTCGGCCTGATCCTTTTCAGTGTCGGGCCCTGTTCAGCATATATTTCCGATACATACAAGCTGTCCCTGTCCAGCTGGTTGTTGTTGACCGCGTTGGACTCCGCGGATTTCAGCAGCTTGTACAGAATCTCCGATGCCTTCTTGGGCGTATACCTCAATATAGCGTAAGCTTCATCAATTCCCTTATTCCTTATAAGATCGATAACCAGCTTGGCCTTCCTGGCAGAAATCCTGGCATGCCTGACTACGGCCCTGCCTTCGTCCTTGCCTATGCCAAGGACTTTCCGTTCCTTCTTTGTCAGAACGGGCAGCTTCTTGGATTTACTGTGGCTCTTGCTGTACTGTTCGAGCAGCTCCTCCTTTTTTTCAAGAAGCTCCTCTTTGGACATCACCTTTCTGCCCAAGTCAATTCCTCCTTCCGCTTCAGAGAGTTTACTTCTTAAGCTTTGAGCTCTTCTCGTCCTTGCCGTGGCCCCTGTAGGTGCGTGTTGGAGCAAACTCACCCAGTTTGTGGCCAACCATATCCTCGGTTATATAAACCGGTACATGTTTGCGTCCGTCATGGACCGCGATCGTGTGTCCGACCATCTCGGGAAAGATGGTGGATGCGCGGGACCAGGTTTTTATAACCTTCTTCTCATTTTTATTGTTCATTTCGATAATCTTGGACAAAAGCCTTTCATCAACATAAGGACCTTTTTTCAGCGATCTGCCCACGGTACGAACCTCCTTCCAGCCAATTACTTGCGTCTCTTGACAATGAGCTTGTTGCTCTGCTTGTTCTTCTTGCGGGTCTTGTAACCGAGTGTCGGCTTACCCCATGGTGTAACAGGGCTTGGCATACCGATGGGTGACTTGCCTTCGCCGCCGCCGTGGGGATGGTCGCTGGGATTCATGACGACGCCGCGGACAGTCGGCCTGATGCCCATCCAGCGTTTCCTTCCGGCCTTGCCGATTGAGATATTCTCATGCTCGACATTTCCTACCTGGCCGATGGTCGCCTTGCATCTGATATTGATCTTGCGGACCTCTCCGGATGGGAGCCTGACCTGGGCGTAACTTCCTTCCTTGGCCATGAGCTGCGCGAGGTTTCCTGCCGCGCGGACAAGCTGGCCGCCCTTTCCGGGTTTCAGTTCAATATTGTGGATAAGTGTACCCACAGGGATGTTCTCCAGGGGCAGCGCGTTGCCCGGCCTGATATCGGCGTTCGGTCCCGAAAGCACCTGGTCGCCCACCTGTAGCCCGTCGGGAGCGATGATATATCTCTTCTCGCCGTCGGCATAGGTGAGCAGGGCGATGCGGGCCGTCCTGTTGGGATCATATTCAATGGCTGAAACCTTTGCGGGAATATTGTCCTTGTCCCTCTTGAAGTCAATTATTCTGTACTTCTGCTTTGCGCCGCCGCCGCGATGGCGTACGGTTATTCTTCCGTAGGAGTTCCTCCCGCTCTTCTTCTTCAGCGGGGCAAGAAGGCTCTTTTCCGGCTCCTTCTTGGTAATCTCCTCAAATGTCGATACAGTCATGAATCTTCTTCCGGGAGATGTGGGATTGTATTTCTTTACTGACATTTCTTCCACTCCTTTATCATATTGGGAGCAGGCCGTTATCAGGACGAGTGCAGATCCTATATTTCCGGCCTGTCCGGCAGTTTATGCTGCAATAATTACTGGCCTACACCGAACTCCTCGATGGATGTCTTGTATTTCTTGGCGGTTGCTACTTCCTTGCCGCCCTTGCCAAGATAGGTTACGGGCTTGGGATCGGTATCGATGGTAACAATCGCTTTCTTGAAGGCTTCGGTCTTGCCGACATGAACGCCAAGCCTCTTTTCCTTCCCCTGGTAGTTGATGGTGTTGACCGCCAGCACCTTCACCTGGAAAAGCTTCTCAACGGCGTTCCTGATCTCGGTCTTTGTGGACTTTTTGTCCACGATAAAGGTGTATTTGCCCTGGGCAATTTCCTGGTTGCTCTTCTCGGTAATGTACGGGCGAATAATGATATCCTCCGCGCGCTTCATTATGCATACACCTCCTCAATCTTGGCGACGGCTTCCCTGGTAACAATGAACTTCTTATACCTGAGAATGTCATAGGTATTTATTGTGTTCACCAGGGCCGTCTTAACGCCGCTGATATTCCTGGAAGACTTGATAACCTTTTCGTCAACAGCGGGAAGCACGATCAAAGCTGAGCTGTTCACATTCAGATTGTCCAGCACCTTAACCATTTCCCTGGTCTTTATGGCGTCGAACTTAAGCTCGTCCAGGACTACCATATCGTTATCAAGGACCTTGCTGGTAAGAGCGCTCTTGAGCGCCAGCCTCTTAACCTTCTTGGGCAGGGTATACCTGTAGCTCCTGGGCTTGGGCCCCAAAGCGACTCCGCCGCCCTTCCACTGGGGTGAGCGTATGCTTCCATGGCGTGCACGGCCGGTCCCCTTCTGCCTCCAGGGCTTCCTTCCGCCGCCGCTTACTTCTGCGCGGGTCTTTGTGGACTGGGTGCCCTGCCTCGCGTTTGCAAGGATGTTCACAACTGCGGCATGCATGGCCGCTTCATTTACTTCAATACCGAAAATATCGTCACTGAGAATCATATCGCCGACCTTTTGGCCGTTCATATTGTAAACGTCTACTTTTGGCATATCATATCCTCCTTCCGAGCCAGTCTTTCGTTATGCCTTCACCGAATTCTTGATCACAAGGAGGCCGCCCTTAGGACCGGGTACTGCGCCCTTAACGAGCAAAAGCCCTCTCTCGGCGTCTACCTTCACAACCGACAGGTTCTGAACGGTCACTTTCTCAGCTCCCATATGACCTGGCATGACTTTTCCTTTGAATACGCGGCTCGGGTCGGAGTTTGCTCCCATGCTTCCCAGACCTCTGTGGTATCCCGAACCGTGGGACATACGGCCCCGTGCTGTTCCGAAACGCTTCACGGTTCCCGCGAAGCCGCGGCCCTTGGAAATGCCGGATACATCAACCTTGTCGCCATCCTTGAACATATCCTCAACCTTGATGACACTCCCGACCTCGTAGCCGGAGATATCGTCAAGCCTGAATTCCCTCAGGTATCTCTTCGTGGGGACCTTGGCCTTTTCAAACTGGCCCCTGTCAGGCTTGTTGAGCCTTTTGGCAGGAATATCCTCATAACCCACCTTTATGGCGTTATATCCGTCGATCTCCTCGGTTTTCTTCTGGACGACCGACACGGGCCCGGCTGCAATAACGGTAACCGGCAGCATATCGCCGTTTTCGCTAAATACCTGTGTCATACCCAATTTTTTGCCAAGCATGATTTTCTTCATCCAAAATACCTCCTGTCATTGGTTCAGCCATGCTGAACTTAACATCATCATTCTTTACAGCTTGATTTCAATATCCACCCCTGCCGGAAGGTCCAGCCTCATAAGGGCGTCAACCGTCTTCGGCGTGGGCATAAGTATATCGATAAGCCTCTTATGTGTCCTGATTTCAAACTGCTCTCGAGAGTCCTTATACTTGTGCGGAGCCCTGAGTATCGTCACAACTTCCTTCTTGGTAGGAAGAGGCACAGGCCCCGAAACCTTGGCACCCGTTCTCTTTGCGGTCTCGACAATCTTCTCGGCAGACTGGTCGATGACCTGGTGATCAAACGCCTTCAGCCTGATTCTGATTTTCTGTTTGTTCGCCATATACAAACCTCCTTGAGTATTGATTTCTCTGGCGCAACAAGCTGTTCTCTGTACACTCTGCCGGGTGTTCCATGTTAATTCATAGTAAAAGCCCAGATTTATACTGGGCCACAATACAAACATACAGATGAAATAACATGCATGATGTACAGTGACTTGCGCCCAATTTCTCCGAATCGGACATTCTCCGCTGCAGTTCCCAGTCTGTTTCACCTGCCATCTGCAGCTTCATCGTATGCCTTGTCACAGCAAGCAATATTGTACTACAGGATTATTTGATTTGCAAGAACAAAATTTAGCCCCAAACAAAAATTTTTTATCCCCCTCATTTGAAAAAGTAAATTCCACTCCAAAAAGGTACAAAGCAGAATTTAGTTTTTCAAAAACAGATAAAAAGATATAGTGGAAATAAGTTATGCAAAAAAGATATGATGTTTTTGGGTGGCGCCTCTTTGGGAGGTATGTATGAGCAAAAACAGGCATTTGACTTTGGAAGGAAGGATTACTATTGAGGTCTTTGCTTCCCTTTATGGGGAAGAAATATTAAAAATGATGGACGTAGAACTTATCCCACCCGATAAGGTCACTCTTCGTCCATCACTTCTCAAATAAATACTTAATTAAGAAACGCCACCCACTATAACTAAACATCTATCTATTAGGGGGTGAATTTACTTTTTCAAAAAAGCCAAGTAATATTTCACTCTTAGTTTATCATACCCTAAATCGGGTTTAAAGACTAACATTTTATACTTATTTAGCTTCTTTGTCAGCCATATAATTACATCATCGCTATATTTTGGTCCATAACTGATCAGTCACAATATCACCAAATGCAGGTTCTTTCTGGTCTCACTAAATCTGTGGAATTTTCTTTTGCAAAGCGGAATTTACTTTTTCAATTGACCTGCAGATCCTGTATTATGTATGAATGTCTATAATGAATTGAGAGATTCACGGATTACTCTGTTCACGAGTTCGGGTTTGTCAGTATTGGAATTGTGACCGGCTCCGGGAATCCAACGGATTGGCAGGCCGGACTGATTAGCCCATGCTGTATTGTAGCGCTTTGTATATCCTGCTTTATCTTTTTCACCGCATATCAACAATGCAGGACAGGAGATCTCATATGGCAGGTCTGCCTCAATTGCTTCCGCCAGGATTCTGAACCCATGGGACACCAGTTCACAGTATTCTTTTTTAGTATAGCTGTCCATCATGACATGCATAAGCTGACGTCCATATTCTGTTTCCGCACATCCTTTTGCACCGTATTTCTTTAACAGGGACCATGGATATGCACTGTACATGAGTTTTGTATTTTTGAGCACATATATCTCCCACTTTTTCATGAATTTCTTTTTAAGCGGCGCAGAATCGATAGAAACGAACCCCCTGGGACAATCCGGATATTTCTCCATCAATGCCTGGGCGACATAACCGCCCATAGACTGCCCTATAATTACAGGCTTGGATATGCCCTCATTAATCATAATACTATGAAGCCATTCTGCCATATCCGCAAGGGAGAAACTGAGTTCAAACGGTCTTGAAGAACCGTGCCCCGGCGCATCCCATACAAACAGATTGTAATCATTCTTGAATTCTTCAATCTGTTTTTCAAACAATCTATGATCTGCCGTCAGCCCCGGAAGAAATACAAGCCATGCCCTCTCCCCGGAAACGATGCTGATCCGGTAGTGGATTCCTCCATTTTCAGTATTAAAAACTTTCTCTGTCACTTTTGTTTCACCTCATTATCATAAGATGATGCCATTCCTGCATTGCGGCAAAAGCTGAACCACGGGAACCGTCCCCCTGGCTTTACCTATATTAATCTTTCCAAATCGTGGCCAATCCCCTCGTACGAAACTCTGAGTTTGTTGCCAACATCGTTATCATAGCTCTGAAAAGCCCTTCT
>ENA-UPSA01000983-UPSA01000983.1-bioreactor-metagenome-genome-assembly--contig:-NODE-983-length-33375-cov-308.343367_pt1 | contig 33375 bp, 27 predicted proteins | sample MGYA00238183_ERZ773288 | MGnify/ENA primary metagenome ERZ773288 (study PRJEB29028, sample SAMN07631243) | bioreactor metagenome | isolation source: Switchgrass digestor | place: USA: Dartmouth... | reverse complement strand
CCTTACTTAACCGTGTCAAGTGAAATGTAATAAGCTTACTTTATTTTACTATACTACTCTTGGTAAAAAATTGATATTTATCGCTATAATATGATATAATAATTTATGAACACACATAATCATTATCCGCTTTTAATATCATTATCATAAAAGTAGACATTCAAAGCCACATAATTTGATATTCTTTTTAGATATACCTGATATAAATACAGTGATTATTTATAGATAGAGTTTTAACAATTTATAAAATTAATGGAGGGTACCGTGTTTAGAGGTACTGTATTCGTTAATGGTTCTAATTTCATATCTACTTAAAATACAATGGGGATTCAAGTTGCAAATTATAAAGCTTTTTTGAATCGAGACTATCTGATGATAAATTAACAAAAACAATAAATGACGTTATTTGATAAAATATTACTAATTATTATACTAAAAAGTTTATAATAGCTATGTTCCTTGTAAATACAAAAATGGTTTTACTTGTTCAAATAACTAAATCATAATATAAATTTCATAATGAAAGTAGGTTATTATGAATAATCATTTAAAACTACCAGACCTTAATACAATAAGCAGGGAATCAAAAAGAGTCGATTTTAAGGGAGCATTTAATCCATCATCAAGAAAAGAATGGTGCGAAATTATAAAAGATATTGTCGCTATGGCTAATTCTGGTGGAGGGTTATTGTTATTTGGTATTGATGACAAAGGAAATAATATAGAGTTTGATCCCTCAGTAATGTTAAATTTAGACGAAGCTGATATTACTAATAAGATATATAGTTATACAGGAGAGAATTTTGACAATTTTAAGATATATAGTTTTAATCGTAATGGTAAGGAAATCGCAGTTATCGAAATTGGGGAATCAAATACTCCCTTAGTTTTTGAAAAAGAAGGCTATTACAAAAATGATATGGGTAAGGATTGTAGAGCATTTCAACAAGGAACTATTTACTTTAGGCATGGAGCCAAAAGTGAAACAGCTACAAATAGAGATATTAGAGATTTTATTAATAGAAAGATAGATCTCGAAAAAAAGTCAATGCTTAATGGGTTAAGAAAAGTTGTTGAAGCTCCTCCTGGTTATCAGATTAAAGTTCTTCCTCCTGAGGTAGTTGAAACAACAAGTGAAGATGCTATACCTATAAGATTTGTTGATGATCCTAATGCTCCTGCTTATAGAAAAATAAATGTAAAAAATATTAGAATTGTCAATGATAAAAAAGCACTTGAAATTAAACCACTAAACATTGATTCGTTATATCCTTATAAATTAAGTGAAGTAACTATTGAGATTAATAAAAAATTAAAAGGGAAAATAACAATATCTAAATATGATGTTACTTGCATAGTGTCTGTGTATAAACTCAGGGAAAATCCAAATCTGATTTTTAAATCTAAATATTCATTACCTCAGTATAGCAATGCCTTTGTTGACTGGGTTCTTAAAAAATATAAATTAAACAAATTATTCTTTAATGAAACTAGAGAGAAGTACCTCGAACAAAGACGTAAAAAATAAAATCAAACTATAAAATACAAATTTTTGGCACATATGCAAATTTAAGTATGTCTTCTTCATTTAAGCAGAAATACAATATTGATGAAGATAACAGCCAGTTTAGAGTATTCTGTAAAGCTATATCTTTAGAAGCTGCTAATGAGCAGGCAAAAAAAATTATTGGCATAAACAATCTTTTTAAAAATGATTGGTCAAATATAGCACCAACTGATTATGAAAGGGAATTATTAATGAATATGGATTTTATAATTGAAGTTACAGAAGGTGTATATTTAGATATCAGAGAGATCACTGGTTCAATTTTATAATATACTATAAGTAGGCGATTATAATGATTAATTCTAAAGCTGTTAAAGATTTATTTCACCGCTTTGTAATCTATGAAAATTATATTCAACAGGAGACAATAAGTTATCAAATAGATCCATCAATTGTTCCTCCTGGTTATCTAACTGTATTTTCACAGAATAAAGATGCTTACTTATTTTATAGGAATAGTTTGCTCTTACTTCTTAAGAAAGCCGAGGGAGAACACGAGTTATATTATGAGTTACTAAATTTTACACTTCATACTGTAAAATTAATAGGTTATAAAGATTTTGAGACTTTTGCTGATTCATTGTATGATAAATTTAAAATACGATGGGATAACACTGTTAAAACAAGTCATCTTGTTTCGGAACTTGGAATGCAGAAGTTAGAATTAAATAATATAACCCTTAACGCATACCAGCATAAATACGAAATTGAAGAAGTACTGATTTATCTTGCAATACTTATAAAAGCAGTTAGTAAAAATACATTTGATCAAAACCTTGATAATTTTAAAGATAAATCAGGCAATCTACGTAAAGGAAAAATTATTGAATATATAATTTCTGGGTTGGATTCATTCCCAAATTTAAAAAAAACTATTTCAAAAGCATATAATCCAAATCTAAGGAATATAATCGGACATAATGATTATAAAATTAAAGATAACTCACTGTTTACTATTGATGACGAATTAATTATAACTAATCATGATTTTATTGAGGCATTTTATAGTATGCAAGAATTACATAATGCTTTGATATGGACAATATCTAATATAGAAATCAATAAAAATGTTGAGGAATATTCAGATTGTGGAGTTTTAGCTATAGGTTATTACTATAATAAAGAGATTGATATTCCTGAAATTCATTTGTTCCAATTATGGTGTTTTTCTCAATGTGATCCAGAGAAAAAATGGCTGAAAAAAGCACAAATATATAAAGATAAAAAAAATATTACTACTAAATTAACTGATATTTGTGTTTTTTCTGGGGAAATCACATCTGAAATAGATAAGTGGTTTAAGCGTGCCGAATTATGTAAAAAAGTTCAAATACACTTGATACCAATAGTTCCTTTTATCGGACTGGATACAAGAACTATTCTAATAATAAACGAAAAATACCAAATTTATGAGGAACCTTATTCAACAATAATACCTGTAGATTTAATTGAAATGTAAAAGTATTTTTAATACAAAATATATCATAATAACTTAAATAAATTAACGTTTTAATATTGACAATACAGAATTATCACCGCTAATGAATAGATTGATATAAATAAAACTAAGAGAATAATTATATAGAAAAACAAGGCATATTGCTTATGTTGAACATTTATATAACAACAGAGATTCTTTAAAAGTGTTTCATCCTTGGGAAGAAAAGGTGTATTTTTATTTATCGAATATATCTATAAAATAAGTTCCAGCTATACGATAAAATTCACTGCCATCTTGTTTCGGTACTCGTTTGCGCTTAGGCCGTTGAGTTTTTTGAATATTCTGGCGAAATGGGCGCAGTCGGAGTAGCCCACCATCTCGACGATATCGCCTATTCTGAGCTTCGGGTCCTTCAGCAGTTCCTTGGCTTTTTCAATGCGGATAGAATTGAGAAGATCGTAATAGCTTTTTCCGGTATACTTGTTTATAAGTTTCGAGAGATGCCACTGGGAAACATAGCAGCTGTCGGCCAAGTCCTGCAATGTAAGTTTTTCTGCATAATGTTCCTTCATGTACGCTATGGCCTGGTTCACGATAAAGCTTCCTGCGTGCTTGTCGGAGAGCACCTCGGTCTCATCAGGTTCAAGCTTATCCAGCTTTTCGGTCATAACTTTCAATGCTTCATATATTTCATCCATTTTGGACGGCTTCAGCAGATATCTCGTTATACCAAGACGGATTGCCTCTTTCGCGTACTCGAAATCTCTGTACCCGGTCAATACTGCGATCTGCATTTCCGGGAACTCGCTCTTCAGCCCGGCGACCATTGTAAGGCCGTCCTGGTCCGGCATTTTTATATCTGTAATCACTATATGGGGCTTAAGTTCCCGTATCATCGCAGTACCGCTTATTGCGTCATAGGCTGTGCCCACAACTTCACAGTTGTACTTTTCCCATTTTACGACCTTGCGCAGGTTCTCCACTATTATTCTCTCGTCATCGATAAGAACGACCCGATACATTCTCTCACCCCTGTTTTGATTTAGCCCCCATCTATTCACTTGTTCAGCCGCATTGCAATCTCCACTGCGTCGTGTGAAGACATATTCCCGGTAACTACATTCTGGATGTTTGCAAAGAGGCTGCTTCTTGCCTCATTGCTTATTGTGTCCTGTACCGCGCCGACGATGGCGGTTGTGCTGTTTCGGATTTCTGCCGCCGACTGCTGCAGGGAGTTGAGCCCCTGTGGGACTATCTCCTCTTTCAGAGCCGTGATTTCAGTGGTGACAAACTTCTTTATTACTTCATTGGATGTCAGCTGGGAGACAAACTCCACCGCTGCTTCGCGTTTCAAGGGATCGTCCCATGCCTTGCGGGTTATGAAATAGCCTGCGGATATGCCTGCGATGATTTCGGTGGTTTTCCGGTTTCCCTTGGAAGGCACAAAACAGACTGTAAAATCGTCAAGGCAGTCAGCGTAGTATTCGGAGAAATAACCGACCTTCCATGACCCGTCCAGCAGAAAAGCCGCCTTGCCGTCCCCGAACATTGCCACTGTTTCAGCATCTCTTGCAGTCAGGGTATTTTCCGGAAAATATCCAAGCTCATAGAGCATCTTGATATCTTCAAGAGCGGCGATCCATTTTTCCGCTGTGGCATCTTCCACCAGGTCCCCGTTTTCGTCAAGCTTCGGAATGTTCAGATGGTCATCGATACTGCCGTTGTTCAGCACAGCGTATTCAAACCAGTAGTGTGAAACCTCGGCAAGGGAGCAGGCAATCGGTGTATACCCTTTGCTTTTAATTATTTCGCAATCGCTTAGGAACTGGTCCCAGGAATAATCCTTACCCGGAACGCTTATTCCGCACGCTTTCAGTACCGCTTTGTTGACAAATAGGTTTTCCCAGTATCCCATGACAGGTATCGCATAGCATTTACCGTCAGATGCGAGGGGCAGCATCGAACTTTTCATGTTCGTCGCGTATTCCGGATATACCGTGCGTATCTCGTCCAGTGAAGCAACCTTTCCTGCCTTTATAAACGGTTCGGCGTCGGCATTCGTGAAGAAAAACAGAACATCCGGCTCGGAACCGGTCTCAAAATCCGTCAGTACTTTTGCTTTCCATTCCTCGTTGGATGTATCGGAACCATCCTTTACCTTGTTTCCGGTAGAGTTTTCATAGGCTGCGACTGCGTATTCAAAATTTCTGCGGTTGCCGTCCTCGCTGCCGTAAGATGTGATCACATTCAGTATTACAGGCACTTTCCCCGTATCTTCCGATACAGGGCTCGCGCTTTCGCATGAGCACAGTGAGAGTACGGTTATTATACTTAAAAACAGAGCAAATATTTTTTTTACCATATCTCCCTCCGCCTTGCAATTATATTGTATTGCAAATCTCCCTCCGGGAACAGTGACGTACTTGCTTAATCTTGCCTATAATTGTTCAATCTTGTGCATTTTGTTCTCTGCTTGGCCATTTTCGCCTCTGAGTACAATTTTGGCCAGGATCCTTCCACGTACGGGCTGCAGTATCTCGAAACTGTAATTGTCTCCATACATCAGCCTCAAGCGCTGGTTGACGTTACGGATTCCCACGCTGTTACCCTTGAACGATTCAGGATCAAGAGAAACGTCCGGTTCAAGAGACTTCTGAATTTTGGCCCAGCCCTTGTCCGTTATAATTCCGTCATGTTCTATTTCAAAGCAGAAAGCAGCCCCCATATTGTCTTCGGTGCGATAAACGCGAAGAGAAAGCTCGCCGCCCGTTCTTGACAGGTCATGCTCAATGGCGTTTTCTATGATGGGCTGAAGCATAAGGCGCGGAATCAGGAAGGATAATATGTCGGGATCAATATCTCGTTTTATGGTGAGCCGGTCTCCCAGTCTCTTTTTGGTTATGTACAGGTATGCGTCGACATAACGAAGTTCCTCGGAAAGCTGGATCCTTGACCTGTCATCACGCCCTATGGCGGCGTCGAGCATTGTCGAGAGAGCCTCGATCATTGAGCATACGCTTTCGTTTTCAGCGACGCGCGCCTCGAGGTTAATTATTTCGAGGGTATTATTGAGAAAATGGGGGTTAATCTGGGACTGCAGAGCCTTTATTTTCGCCTGCTGCAGAGCCTGCTGCTCAAGATAGATCTGGTCAAACTGGTTTTTCAGCTCGGTGGACATGGAGTTGAAATGATGATACAGCTGCTTAAACTCAAAATTCGGCGCATCTTCTTTTATCTGGTATCCCCGCTCGCCAGACTGCACCCGGGCATTGGCATTGATCAATACTTTCATAGGATGGTTTATGTTCTTGTAAAATAGCAATATTACCAGCATCAGCAGAGGCAGGACCAGGAGCCCTATCAGGAAGATGGCCCAGCGCAGCATGGGCACAGAGTTCCAAACGCTGAACCGCGGCCTTTGGACATAGAATTTTATCACATGGCCGTCGACCACTGTGCCGAATTCCGTGCCCTCAGACCCGGTTTCCCCTTCGTCCGAGCTCAGCGGGATATGTACCCCGTCTATGCTGAGATTGGAAATGAAGATATCGGGAATGTTATAGAGGGACTGGAATACCTCGCTTTTTTCGAGGTTCATGACCAGAATCGCATAAGGAACGAAATCCTTGTCAAGCAGGTTTCGTACCAGGTAGAGTTCATTATCGACTGTCATGAAATAGATCCCCGTATCCTTATCCTTAAGAAGATCCTTTGTCGCGGGAAGGACATTTGTTGTATAGTTGCGCAGAAGATCAAGTTTCGGCATTCCCGGGGCGCAGGCAAAGGAATGGATGGATTCATTTTCATTGACCGAGGAAATAAAAACGCAGCGGTATTGGGAACTGCGGGTGAACTTCTGGTTAAGATATTCGGTTACATAGTAATATACCAGCCTTCCGCCATTGCGATATGCCTCTCGTACAACGCCGTCATAGGAAACGGCCTTCGAGTCTTCTATGACCGAAAGCATGCGGAGTTCTACCTGGCGCATGGCATTTTCCGAGTTCATCTGTGTCGAGTGCTCGATGTTTTTCCTATAGTAAGAATCAAAAAGAACTGCTGCGGTTGTTGTTACAACGATGATAGGCAATATCCAGCATAGCAGGGTCGCCAGCGTAAGACCGTATTTCAGTGATCCAGGGCTTTTGTTATCCCGTTTCATGATCTTTCTCTCACCAGAAGGTTATAAAAATATAATAACACAAAAATGCCCTTCAATCCATGCGCCTGTAGGGCTTACCATTTCTGAAGGGCTTTTGTGTCATGACCCAGCTTTCATCCCATGATTACTTCTGCCACGCAGGTGCTGCCCCTGGGGAGCACAGGCAGCCTGTCAACCCTGATACCGTCTGCTTTTATCTCTTTTACACCCTTTTCAACACGATTCGGATTATATACATGGATGATGTAAGTGCTCCCCCTCCACCTGCGGGTCACGGTGAATTCTTTCCAGTCTGCCGGGATGCACGGGTCTATCCTGATCCCGTCAAAGTCGGGCTTTATGCCAAGGATGTACTGGGTTGCGGCATAATAGGCCCAGCCGGAGGAACCGGTCATGAACGGATGGCGCGCGGTGCCGAAAGCGGGATGATCCTTTCCGACGATAAACTGGCAGTATGAATAAGGCTCTGCCTTGCGGACCTCGATTTTGTCGTTCTGAAGGGCAGGGCACAGCGCGTTATAGTATTTCATTGCCCTGCTGCCCCTGCCGAGAATCGCTTCGGCGCACCAGGCCCATGGATTGGGATGGCTGAAAATCGCGCCGTTTTCCTTAAGCCCGGGATAGACCCTGGTGACAAACCCGATGCCGTCGTCGGGCTTTGTATAGCAGGGAGCGTTGAGCATAAGGCCATATTCCGTGTACAGGTACTTTTCCACGCTGTCCATGGCCTTTATCCCGCGGTCATATGAGGCCACTCCGGAAAGCACCGCCCAGGCGTTGCTCTCCAGGTGCACCTTGCCCTCGGTATCGGCGGAAGTTCCTATCTTTCTGTTGTCCGCGGTTATCCCTCGGATATACCATTCTCCGTCCCACAGGACCTTTTCGCAGGTCTCTTTTACTTTTTCCGCGATCTGCCTGTATTTTTCGGCGTCATCCTTTCTTCTCATGTATTCGGCAAGGGAGACAAACGCGTTGAGCGCCCAGTAGTGCAGGAAACTTACCATGGCGCTTTCGCCGCCGCCAAGGTTCAGGCAGTCATTCCAGTCCGCCCGAAGGCCTTTGCAGATACCGTTTCTGCCCACCTGACGGGCTGAAAAGTCAAGGATGCGCTTCAAATGTTCATAGACTGTCCCTTCCCCGCCGTCGGCATAGGTCACGATTTCGTCCAAAAATTCGAATTCCCCGGTTTCCTTTATATACTGCACGACCGATGACACGAGCCACAGCGCGTCATCGGAGCACGCATCGTCAAGGCCGTGGACTATCTGGCTTTTGGGAGGAGTAGGAATGACAGTGGGAGATTTAAAGGACTGCTGCTCTCCGTCCGGTTCAAACCATCTTGGCTCAAAGAGGTGCAGGCCGTAGCCCTCCCAGGTTAGCGCCCGGAGCAGTTCAACAAGGCGGCTCCGGCACTTGTCCGGGTTCGAATGGGGCACCATCATCGCGTCCTGCGCGGTGTCGCGGTAACCAAGACCGACACGGCCGCCGACTTCTATGAAGGAAGTAAAGCGGGAAAACATCACGTTTATCTCGCTTTGATAGAGATTCCAGATATTGATCTCGGTATTCATTCCCTCGTTGGGAGTTTTAACTTGCAGGCAGCCGAGCTTATCATCCCAGTACTTTGCAAGGCGGGCGAAATTCTCGTCCACCTTTTCGGGAGTATAGACTTCTCTTGCGGTCTTTCCGGCATCGATCCCGCCCTCTCCGAGCATGAAAATAAGTCTCACGCTTTCCCCTGGACCGAGAGTCAAATTCTTTTTAAGGCATCCGCAGTGGTTGCCGCCATTCTGGAATGAGCCGGCGCATTCCCCGCTTTCAACAACCAAAGGATTGCGTTCTGTACGGTAGGGGCCGATAAAGCTGTCCCGCAGGCAGTCGAAACCGTCCGGCTCAAAGTTTGAAGTGAAGAACTGGAAGCCATTTTCCTCGTAATGGAGGTCGTACTCGATAATACCGTCCTCATAACGGCTTCCTGTGGCATAGAGACTCATCTGGAAGTTCTGGTTGTCCATGCTGATATGATGAAAGCTGAATTCGAAATAGGAAAATACCGAAAGGTTCCGCGTTCTGCCGCTGTTGTTCCTAAGCTTTACATCCCACAGCTCAACGGGATTGTCCATGGCGACAAAAAGCGTCTGTTCGCCGTGGATATCGCTGTAATTGCAAATATATTTTATATAGCTGAGGCCCTGGCGGCATATGTATTTCGTTTTGTCCCGGCCGACCGGCTGCCATGACAGGCTCCAGTAGTCCCCGGTATCATTGTCCCGGACATAAACGTAATGCCCAGGACCGTCCATTGGCACTCCATTGGGGCGGAAGCGCGTAATGCGGTGATACTCCGGGGTCTTGTACAGGAGGTAACCGCCGGCCGTATGGTTGAAGACGCCGTACATATCTTTGATTCCTATGTAATTCGTCCAGGAAACCGGAACATCGATTCTGTCAATAACATATTCACGGCGTTCATTGTCAAAATATCCGTACCTCATAGTAATACCGCCTTTTGCTATTTTTTCAGCAATCTTTCGCCAATCTGTTTTATAAGCCTGTGCTGCGCCGTATCATGGCATGCTTCCCATATGATGATTCCCGCAAGGTCCTTATTAAGGATATAATCGAGCTTAGCCTGAAGGGAAAGCGGATTTTCGTAGGAGATAAACCATTTGTAATACTCTGATCCCTCATCGTCGTTGAAAAGGTATGCGGCATCTTCGGTATCGTCGTATTCGAAATGCCAGCCGGAACCAAGATGTCTGAACCGTCCGTCCAAATGCCAGCGCCCGTCCTTAAGGCGCAGGTTATATCCGCTTACGGCACCGGATTCAAATTCAGCAATTTCTTTTTGGGATATTTCAGGGCCGGCAGGTCTGAAGGTCTCGACAGGCTGGCCGATAATCCTGCCCTCAGGAGCCGATTTCATCAGCATTGTATAGCCGTACAGCGGAGTGCCGATACAAAGTTTCTCGGGCGGCATTCCCATGTCCAGAAAATGCCTGACGATTTTTCTTGTGCCTGACAGGCTGCTTGAATGACCTGTCACGCCGTCCCAGACACCGGCAAGATCATAAGTCATAATGTTGATACAGTCCAGCCATTTGCCGGCGGCAGCCCAGCCGCTGCAGACACTCCCGCTTGATCCGGCAGCGCAGGCCGTAAGCTTTTTTGCATTCTTCCCGAATGCTTTGTCCATTTCTGTACGAAGCTCTTTTACCAACTGGGCAAAGTTTTCGCTGTCCTCATCGGCCGTGCTCCATACAGGACATCCCTGGTCGTCTTCTCCTGCCGCAGGGCGGTCACAGCCCGGATATTCCCAGTCAATGTCGATCCCGCCTATCCAGGGATAATTTTTTATAAGCTCAATGCAGCTTTGGATAAATGAAGCGCGGCCTTCCCGGGTATATGCCATTTCCGAAAAATACCCGCATCTTGTCCACCCGCCTATGGAAATCATTATGCAAACATTCGGGTATTTTTTGCCGAAATATTCATACTGGGCAAAATGGTTTTTTAAAAGGCCCGGGATGACTGTACTTTCCTCTTTTGCTTCCATGTCGAACTCCGGGTACATTGGGGTGATCCGGAATTTTTTGCGCGCGGGTTTCCCCGATGCGCGTCTTTCAAAGGAAGTTTCCGAACTGCCGTCAGCCGGCTCTACTGCCCAGAAAGCATGATTTATACAGTTTACGTCGTTCCATGGGATTCCGGAGACTTCTCCGTGTGAAGGGGCATTGCACGAGCCAAGTTTCCAACCGGCGAAGTATGCCGTAACCAGTTTTGAAGCCATCGGACATTTCCCTTCTTAAAGGACAATTTTTCATTTTTATTATAGATTCGATTCCTGCCCTCAACAATTAACCTTGCTTAAGTCGACAAAATCGTTCAAAAAAGCGCAATGACATACAACCGGCTCCAGGTCTTTCTTTTAGCCCTCTGTGATATTATATGGATAAGCCGGGGCAGAAGTTTAACTGCCGGATTAACCATTTATGGGGGATGAATCATGATTATCAGGAAAACTTTGCCGGAAGAAAAACGGCGCGTCAATGAAATCTTCGCAATTGCTTTTGAACAGCCCCTTGATGAAAACAATCCGCCTATACGGGATAGCGCTATGACCTGGGCCGCGTTCACGGACGATATGCAAATGATGAGTACCGTGACATTCACGGATTTTAATGTGAATTTTGACGGCAGCACCTGTAAGATGGCCGGAGCCGGAGGTGTTGCAACGTTACCGCAGTACAGGCGGTGCGGCGGGATACGCGGCTGCTTTACGAAAGCGCTTCCCGAGCTGTATAAAGACGGATATGATTTTTCCTTCCTGTTTCCGTTTTCCACTTCATATTACCGCAAGTTCGGTTATGAAAGCTGTGTAAGAAAATACCGGACGGTTGTGGATCTTGGCCTGCTGGACCCTCCTAAAGCCGAAGGCCGCCTGGTTCTTGCAGAATGCGGATCTGACTTTTCCGGGGCGGTAAAAACCATTGACGCCGCATGGGAAAACAAATACAACATGGCGGTACGGCATGGTGATGAATATTATTCCTGGGTATCAAAGTGCAACCCGGCCGTAACGCAGGAGTTCACTTACATATATTTCAGCAAAAACGGCACGCCCAAAGCCTATACCACTTTCCGCAAAGCTGATGAGCCCGATGGAAGAAATCTTGTCTGCAAACATTTCTGCTTTACGGATAAAGAGGGCTACAACGGATTGATGATTTTGTTCAGGAGCTTTGCCTCCGATCACCGCTTCGTAAAATTCGATCTTCCGGCGGATGACGGCATGCTCTATCTCATGCCGGAATGGTCTCTTGGGGCAGTTAAGTGGACCGTGCTTCCTGCGGGAATGGTAAGGGTCATAAACGTAAAATCAGTGCTTGAAAAGGCCCGCTATCTCGGAAGCGGGCATATCGTCCTGAAGATAACCGATAAAATCGTTCCGGAAAACTGCGGCTGTTTCGAGGTCCGGTTTACCAATGGTCGGGCAGACTCCGTGAGCCAGACCGGAGACACGCCCGATGCCGTTCTTGATATTTCCGCTTTCTCCGCCCTTATTGCAGGAGCATGCCGGTTTGAGGAAGCGGACGGCCGCCTGGAAGGTTTTGAGATCATGAACAGGGATGCATGCTTTGACCGTGTTTTCTATCAAAAGCCGCTGATGATCAGGGATTATTTCTGACAGAATAAAATATGATGGGCTGAATCCTGTATAATACGGGATTCAGCCCTTGTTTTATCATTTGATTGTTGACAGTTCAGTTTTCTCTGCAGTTCAGGACTATTATTTGCCCAGGTATTCCGCCAGCTGCCTGTTGGCTTCATTGACAAGGGTGTTTATGCCTGCGCTTTCAAGCTTCTGGAGGAATTCGGGAAGCACGGCGTCGGGATCGACAGCGCCGCTCATCAGGTTGAATGCGTACTGGGCATAGACGTTAGCGATTGCGGCTGCCTCAGTCTCGCATTTTGACGAGTCAAAGATGAATCCTCCGTAAGGCAGGGTCTCAGCTGAATTGTAGTATGCTGCAAAACGAGTCCAGAAATCGGGGCCCTGTTCCTTGGTCGGCGGCAGAATACGGACATTTCCTACGCCATTGGTCCAAGGAGAGTAGTTCTGACGATTCTCCGGTATGAAAGAAATGGTGCCGTCATTGTTGGTGGTGTAAGTAAATCCTTCAACACCGTAGTTGACGTAAGTCATGACCTTGGGATCGGTGTTGAGAAGATTCAGGAACATAAGCGCGCGCTCGGGATTCTTTGATGTCTTGGAGATTGCCATCATGGCGCCCTGGCCTGATGTGCAGTCCATGTACGGCGCAGTCTCAGGAACCATGCGTACATCTATGCCGCGTGCTTTTGAGAAGTCCAGTTCACAGCCGAATGCATAGGACTGGGTACCGATGAGGTACTGGCCGCTGTTTTGGGTCGAGGTGCGGTAGTCGTTGGCGGTCGCTACGTTCTGGCAGCTCGGAGAAATAAAGCCTTTCTGTGCGTAGTAATATGTTCTCTTCGCGAACTTCTTAAATTCCTCGGTGGCATACTTGTTAACGATTTTATTGCCAAGGTCCTTGGACGGATGCTCTGCGTCATAGTAGAAGGAGAGAACGTTTCCGCCGCTGAGGTCGCCGGTGATGATGGAAGAATGGGTTACCATCCTTTCAAGGACAGCCGGTTCGATGAGCAACGGATAGAAGTCAGCCCCTTTAGCTTCTTTTGCTTTGCGGAGCATTTCTTCAAACTCGTCGGAGTAATAGTCAAGACCTTTTGCGCAGACAGCGTCCACATCATAGCCAAGTTCTGCGAGGAGGGTGCCGTTTACATCCCAGCAGTTCTGGGTCGCGGTATCTTTCAGACCCGGAACGGCATAGATACCCATGCCTTCGCTGCCGTTGGTCTTTGCGCATTCCCAGATACCCTCGGGAATAATATTGAGCAGTTCGGGAGCATACTTGGGAAGCAGGTCGTCAAGCTTTACCCAGTAGCCGTCGCGGGCATACTTGTTATACTCGTTTGCGGACCAGTTGCAGGTGAAGTAAATGTCCACATCATCGCCGCCCGCAAGAGCTGTGACGACGCTTTGATCAAAGTCGCCCCATGTGCCCCAGATAGGAACGAGGGTGACATTGATCTTGTCTTTCAGGTAAGCGTTGAGCTCCGCCATTACCTTTTCCGATGCTTCAGGGGTGACAGTGCTGCCATGGAACCACATTTTCAGGGTGACGGGCTCCAGGGTGTTTCCAGAGGCAGTCTGAGTCCCGGCAGTATTAGCATTGTTGTTCGTTCCGGATGTATTGCCGGTTGTTCCGGATGAATCTGCAGCGGGTTTCTCAGTGTTGCCGCAGGCGCAGAAAGTGAGTACCATTACAAGAGCAATCAGTAATGACAGGATTCTTTTCATTTACTTTTCCTCCTTTTTACTTGGTTTTATGCCAATCAGCCTTAAGCTGTATCAGCCCTTGACAGATCCGATCGTGAGACCGGCGACGATATAACGCTGAAAGAAAGGATATGCGCAGGCAATGGGTACAACGATGAGAACAACCAGGGCCATGCGGAGAGTATGGGTCGGCGCGCGCATAGATTCCATAATCGCGGCAGTTCCCATTTGTCCGGCCATTCGGTTCAGGTAATCAACATTGTTCTGAAGCTCCATCAGAAGCGCCTGCAGCGGCTGCAGTGCCTTATTCTGCCTGATATACAGCAGTGCCTGGAACCAGTCGTTCCAATATGCGAGAGCGTTCAGAAGCGCAATGGTAGCGATGCCCGGTTTTGCAATGGGAAGCACCACCCGGCAAAGCGTTGAATATTCGCCGCTGCCGTCAATCGTTGCCGCTTCGATGAGTTCGAGAGGCACCGAGGTCTTGAAGAAAGTGCGCATGACGATTATATTGAACGGGCTTACCAAGAGCGGGACAATGAGCGCCGCGTAATTTTCGCTCAGGTGAAGGACCTGTTTCGAAATCATATAGGTCGGCACCAGGCCGCCGCTGAAAATCATGGTGAAGAAACTGAAGAACGTAAAAAACTTTCTGTACTTAAAATCCGGACGATACAGCGCATAGGCGTAAAGAGCGCACATCGCTGTGCTGAGAATCGTTCCGACTGCGGTTATGTAAATGCTGTTTAAGAACGAGCGCCAGATCTGCGGCAGTTTTTCGAACGCATAGGAATAGGTGGATGTGCTCCATTCCAGGGGGATAAAGGAATAACCTATTTCCTTTATGGATGCTTCGGAGGAGAACGAAATAATGATGACGAAAATAAAGGGGATTATACAGCACACCGAGAAAGCGAACAGAATAATGTGCATTATGATTCTGCTTTCTATACTGGCTGTGTTGAAACTGTAATGCTTTTTCATGGTCATAGGTTCTCCCCCCTTTAAAACAGTGAGCTGTCTGAATCGATTTTCTTTACGACGGCGTTTGCCCCGAGGATGCAGAAGAATCCGACCACACTCTGGAAAAGGCCTGCAGCCGTACTCTGGCCGATGTTTCCGGTGTTCATCAGGGCACGGTATATATATGTGTCAATGACCTGTGTGACCGGGAACAACGCGCCGTTCTGCATCGGTACCGAGTAGAATAGACCGAAATCGGCGTTGAATATCTTACCGATATTGATAATGAAAAGTATAGCTATCATGGTGCGCAGGCTGGGCAGGGTGATGTGAATTATCTGCTGCCATTTGCTTGCGCCGTCTATTGCCGCCGCTTCGTAATATGTAGGATCGATCCCTGTAATCGCCGCAAGGTAAAGTACCGTGGAATAGCCTACATCTTTCCAGAGCTTTGCAAATACCAGGATATATGGCCAGGGCTTAGTTGTTGTGTACCATGATGTCACGGCCTCGCCGGCCGCTTTCTGAGCCATGGGAATAAGCCCGTACTGGGGATCGATAAAGGCATTGAGAAAATAGCTCACAACGACCCACGAAAGGAAGTATGGAAAAAACATCATTGTCTGGTACATCTTCGCCACATACTTCTTGGTAAGTTCATTCATCATTATCGCGAACGTGACGGGGATGACGAGTCCCAGAATAATGAATGTCATGTTATATGCAAGGGTGTTGCGTATCATAATCCACGCGTCATCAGTCATAAAGAGAAATTTGAAGTTATCAAACCCGGTCCACTTGCTGTGGATCAGGTTATTGACAAAAGTCGGATTGCTGGGATAAACCTTGTAATTTTTAAACGCAAGGATTATGCCGCCCATCGGGAGATATCGCAGCAAAAAAAGCCAGATTGCCGCGGGAGCAACCATAGAGAGAAGCGCCAGTGTCTTCCTGCGCTTGCCCGACCGAATTGAAGAAAATCGTTCCCGTTTTTTTACCGCAACTGATTCAGCCGGAGGATATTCCATTTGAGACCCTCCTCGTCAAGAATAAACAGGGCATTACAGCCTGATCTTTACATGCATATAAATTGTAGCAACAGGCTAAGGTAATAGTCTTGTTATGCAATTGCCTTTTTTTGAGTTTTATTGTTGTTTTGAAAATAAACAAGAAAATGGATAACTGCAAAAAAATAAATGCTGAATTCCCATGGGTTTTCAGCATTCAGAGTCGCTTTTTCACATTTTTACTGAGGAAAAAATGCTATCTCAGTACTTTTATGGTATATTTCCTTGAGTACAGGCCATCGGCCGAATAGACGTGAACTATAAGGTTGTTTTCACCCGCGGACAATTCGATCCTTTCAGGATCTGTTTTTTTATCATTGATGGTATATTCCAGGCGTGCCTCCGGGTCGCAGGTTTTTGCAGCTATCCTGACGTATTGGACTGACTCCGGTATCCTAACATCGTATAGGGCATTGGCCGATGAAAATGGAGGATCGAAGGTTGCATCCTTCCATTCAGATTCCGTGATCATCAGGGCATCGCCTGGGCTCTTCCCATCTGAAGCAGTCGGGATATCAGAGGTTGGTATGCTTTCAGTACTTGTTGCCTGTTGCCCTGATCCTTCTGGCGATACGCCGTCCCCGGCAACAGGAACCGCATATTGAAGCTGCATTTCTCCAAGGTAGACGTTTGACGTTACGATTTTTTTATCCCCGCTTATTTCGCTCTCCTCATTTTCAGCGCCTATGCCGCTGTCATCGTAAACCACCTGTTTCACCAGTTTTCCATGGATGACGATACGCCAGTCCTGGCCAATGCTTTTGTCGCACGTGGAAAGGGTGATGATCTTATCCCGGGGTGAGAGAGCAATGCCGAAATCATGCTCAGATTTGCTCCTGACAGTGTTCAAAAAATCCATGTAGTCCTCGTCGTCTGTAAAAACGGTCCTCCTGTAATTGAAGTCCTTTTCACATGAATACGCCGAGAAGACCCTGTACTCGAGGCGCGTATAAAGCAGGTCCAGATAGATCACGGATACTTTTTCGTATTTTTCACTGTCGGTGGGATAGCCTCTCAGATTGCCGAACATGGAGTTGTTCCTCATGGCATGTCCGTAAATAATGATGTTTCTGTCCGGTTCGGCGCTGAGATTGGAGAAGTCCATGAAGATCGACCCTGAGTTGGATTCATTCTTATAAAAGTCATGCCTTAGATAGTACTCATTGTCAAAGCTCTGCATGACAGGATAATCAATGGCTTTTGCAAATCCGGGTATGGAGATCCAGCCAACCAGGTCACTGTTTTTTGCTTTTAATTCAGCATAGATTTTTAAAACCCCCGATGGATCGACTTCCTCTGGATCACCATTGACAATGGTATACGGAAGAGGCTCCATATCCTGTTCATTTGAACCGTCAGGCCCGGGACTCCCCGCCAAATCGGGAGAGAAGACCTGTCCCTTATCCTGCGTTTGGACAGATGTACGAATCTCTTCATAGATTTTGTCTTCCTTATAATAAGAATAGACCCTGACGCTTATATAAGACAACGAAATCAGGAAGACAGCGATGAGGACATACAAAAGTAATGTCCTCAGCCGGCTGTTCAAAAATATCCTCTTTATTGATGTTCCAGTCTGCGACGCTTTCTTTGCCTCATTGTCAGAAGCCTGATTATCCATACTATATGATCTCCTGATAGCCTGCCATTGTTCCTGCCATAATTGGGCTTTAAGGGTCAGCTCCTCTGTATCATCAGACCTGCCTTATTCATATAAACAGATCTCTGCAGCCTGTCCCCCTTTTTCAAAGGTCCCCGAATTCTGTGTGAATATAAATTGCACATAGGCAGCTTCTGTCGGTTCGAATTCAATAACGGCCAGGTTCCCTGTGTTTGGATCAAACTGGTATTGAGTTGACGGTACGATCGTCGTAAACTCCTGACCGTCCAAACTTGCCTGGATCTCGAACGTCTGGGTACGAGGACCCCAAATGGCTGCAGGATTCAACATTATGACCGCCGTTCTTATTTTATATGTTCCTGCAAGGTCGATCTTCACAGTATTGGGAAAATCGGCTCCCTCCCAGTAAGTCAGAACATTGCCGTCATTGACGTTTTTGGGAACATACACATCGGTATGAAGTCCGCTCTCAACTTTTTTCTTAAGCGCTACGTTTTCGCCTTCAGGGAGCTTCGGCACCACCGGCTCTTTCTTCTCATAACCAGGAGGATACTCCGTTTTGCTCTGCTCCGGAGCAGTCACGCGATGGACGACCGGCGTGGGCTTTACTTCCGCGATAATCGGCGTTTCCGCAGGCATCAGAAATATGGTATATATGCTGATGGCAGCACAAATGACAATAACGGCTATAAATATACATGTTAATATCTTTTTCATAACAGCACCTCATTCCACGATGATATTGGTGGTATAGGCATTGGTCCTGACATTGAGCTCTTTCAGACTTGTTACCTTAGTACCGTTGATGATAACATTTCTTATCGTCACATTTTCGACCATATGCTCATCATCATATCCATAGAAACGTGACGGGGGCGTTACACCGGCATCTGTATTAAGGACGGTCAGATTTTCGATAAGGACGTCCTTAATGATCCCGCGGTTTGGCGTGGATGACCAGCCGCTTGCTGCGATACTGAAGTCTATGAGCTGATTGTTGTCCCCGGCGTCTCCCCGGCCCATGAAAGCATTTTCGACCACTATATTGCTGTATGTAACATTTTTGACAAGGGCATCATCCGAGTTATGGATCGAGATGACAGGCTTGTGGAAGTTATAAAGCACTGTGATGTTTTTGAAGTTTATATTCGATATCGTTGAATTCTTAAGCTTTCCCTTGTTGGTCTCATACCCTATTTCACAGGACTGGGCCAGGTCGGTCCAAACCTGCACATTGTCAAAGGTAATATTGTCTGAGCTTATTCCGTAATTTTTGACCACAAGAGAGTCATCCCAGCTGCGTACGAAGCAGTCCTTAACAGAGTAGTTCCTGCATGACTGGAATGTAAAGCCATCACCGTTAGGACGGGCTGAAATGATCTTTACATTTGATATCTCTGCGTCACTGGACTGAAAGGAATTAAAGCACCAGGCATTGGAGTTGTGGATGATGATCCCTTCGACCCTGATATTGCTGGAATTGCGAAAGTCTATAGGAACCCTGGCATACTCCCCTTCTTTGACCCATGATTCATAGAGTGAACCATCGATCATTCCCCTGCCCCTGATGGTCACGTTCTTAGCGTTGTCAGTAACGACCGAACCGCGCAGAATGGCACCTCCGGAAATGTACAGGGTCTGGTTGTCCTTCAATGTCAGGCTCTCGATTTCCCAGTCTCCCGGCTCTATAAAAATGACGTTGGGGTCATTTTTGTCAGGAATATCGGTTTCAACAGGGTTGGCAAACAGGTGCATGGCTTTGTTGGGTGAGCCGTTGAACTGAACGGTATATTGGCCGGGCCTGGACAGGGTAAACCGGACATGACCGTCTTCGACTTCAGCCTGTATTCCTGCAGAAAGAGGTGAAACAACAGCCGACTCGATCGGGTCATCCAGGCCGGTCATCAATATGTCGACTTCAACCTCGCCCTCAAAATCAAAGTAAGCCATCGGAGTCGATGACAGCGCAGGTGTTTTGCTCCAGGAGTGGGTATTATTCACCACGGCATCATAGACAAACACATTTTCACCTTCAACGCTCAATATGGCATCCTTTGAAGGTGTTATAGTCCTGGGAGCATCATAGAGCGTCAGTATTGCCGGTGTTTTCCCGGGAGCATCACCGGTATTTTCTACGGTGTTTTGCCCGGAACCCGCATTGATCCTTATAGCAAGGCTTGGTACAAAAAGCTGGACTACCGTAAACGCTACAGCAGCAAGGGCAATAATTCCCAGAATAATGAGCGTAGAATAACCATCTTTTCTTTGCTTCATATCCATTTCTCCTTGATATATGCCAGACAGGCCCTTGGGTTTATCGTTTAACTTGTTTATATCTTACCATATTGGTATGGCTGTCGCAACATTTTTAGTTTAAAAACACCATAAAGTTTTCTCATTATGTATTGACATATCGGTAGATATTTGCTACATTTATGCTGTGTTTATCGTTAAACTTTATTCCGTTAAACGATAAACCGTAATATTAAAAGGAGGCATATTTATGAAAAAGGTTCTTTTCAGCACTTTCTTAGTATTTCTTATGGTAGTATCCATGACCGTTTTTGCATTTGCCGGCACGATTCCATCCGGTGCTTTTCTGTTTGACGACTTCTCACAGCCCCGTGGAATGAATACTAACGACAAACCCGCCCATAACGGTGCTGGTCTGCAATGCTGGTGGCATAATTTCAACGTAGGTGAAGTAAAGAACAGGGAATGCGAACTTAAAGACGGCGTACTGAAGATAGTGTATGGCTTCGACATGGAAGACGGCGAAGTTTATACATGGGGTAACTGGGGCGAAGCATTCGACATCCATTGCACAGACTCCACCGGAACAAAGGGAGACCCCAACTGCCAGGATTATAAGTATTTCAATATCACCATTAAGGGCGCCAAGGGCGGCGAAGAGAAAATACTTATATTCAACCCCGCTCCCGAAGATGAAGATGCTTATTCCTGCTACTTCGATCAGCTGGTTCTCGCCGATGGTACACATCCGAAAATCACAACAGAATGGCAGACATTGAAGATCGACCTTGCTGCATCTGGTATGCCTCAGGTATTCAACCGCTTCCACATCAGATCCATCAAGGACGGAGCAACCATTTATCTTGATGAGCTCTATTGGACCGAGCCCGACGGCACAGGCAAGAAGCCCGTTCCTAACCAGAACTATACGAAGCTCGCAGGCGAGATCGCAACCAGAGTAGCTGCATATGATAAGGGCACATCCGTAACATCATCCAATCCCAAGACCGGTGACAGCAGCATAATCGTAGCAGTTGTCATTATGATGGCTGCAGCTTCCGGAATCGTTGCACTTCGCATGAAGAAGGTTAAGTCCTGATCCTAAAGTATCTTTGATACTAAGATATCTTCTTGCAGGTACATAGACAGATAAAGGAGTTGTTCCGATATGTTCGGAAACAGCTCCTTTTTTTATATACCCTCCCATTTACCCCGGCTTATCCCGATATCATTTCATTTCACACTGCCATCACTGATCCGGATTCAGAATGTAGAGTTAAAAGAAATAAAGCGCTGTCTGCTTTACAGCAAATATCGTAAAATAAAGATGAGGTATATAGATCTTATTCAGAGGGTGTCTTATGGAAGCATATAACGCAGAATTCCGGAATGCATTAGACCGTCTTGTAAATCAATCGGAGATCGTTATCGACAGGCCAAAAGGAACCGCGTATCCCAAATATCCGGATTTTATCTATGAAGCAGATTATGGTTATTTAAAGGATACTGCCTCGATGGATGGCGGTGTGATTTATCCATAACAAAACCTCCCCTTGCTATCCGGCATAGGGAGGTTTCAGCACATTTTGACAGATCCATTCCGACAGCCATTTCATCCGGCTGTCACATATCATTATCCCTTGATTCCCGAGGTTACGATATTCTCAGTAAGCTTCTTCTGGAAGAAGAAGAACAAAATTATAGGAGGTAATATGGAAAAAACCACCGCACGAAGGACATCCAGGTCATTGGTCTGATTGGCGCTTTTATACTCAAAAAGCTTAACCATGACCGTCCTGTATTTATTATCGAGTACCAGGTAAGGCAGCAGGAAATCCGACCACGCGCCGTTGATGGTGTAGATGGCTACGACCACCATGATGGGTTTGGACAGCGGCAATACGATACGTGAAAACACCTGGAATGGGCCGCAGCCGTCAATGCGCCCGGCTTCAATTATGGAGCTCGGGAAGGAATCAAAAAACTGCATGAACAGGACCACATAGAAGGCGTTCGCGCCTGCAGCAAGCCACAGGGGAGTAAAAAAGCCTGTCATTTTCAACCTGTTGAGATTGGCAAAAAGCGGCGTAATAAACGTGGTTCCCGGGATCAACAGTGTGAACATGACTAATGAATATATGATTTTATGCCCCTTTGGCTTAAGAATCGACAGACCATATGCAAGCAGTCCGTTAAAGATCAGGGCTGTTACAATGCTTCCTGCTACCGACCAAAGCGAATTCAGATAGTATTTTTGAAACTTCATGTCTTTCCAGGTCTCAATATAATACTGTATATTGAATGCCTTCGGTAAAAAGCTTTTATTCCCTAAGAATTGCATGGTACCGTAGAATTCCTTCAGTTCCTTGAAGCCGGCTAAAATTACCCATATGATCGGAAAAACAGCTACAAGGAATATCACCGCGCAAGCGAGATATACAAAAACTAATCCTACTCTGACGCTCTTTGACCGGAGATCATAATCCCGTATTACACCTGTTCGCCTGTTATCACTCATATTATGTCACACTCCTCACTCATAACTCTCCATGCGCTTTTTGACAGAGTTATATATGACCGTGAAGGTAAGCAGCATCAAAGCTATAATGACCGATACCGCTGATGCTCTTCCATAGTCAATGCTGGATGCATTCTGGATATAATTGAACAATAGCTGCATTAGCGAAATCGATGCATTATCGGGACCTCCGTTCGTCAATACAAGCGGTTCATAAAGGATCTGGAACACAGAGATGATCTGCAGCAGCAGCAGCGTGCTTCCAAGATTGAATATCTGTGGCAATGTAATATGCCATATACGTTTCCAAACACCTGCGCCGTCAATAGTCGCGGATTCATAGAGTTCCGGGTTGATCCCCGCAAGCCCCGCCATATATATGAGTGCAGTAGCTCCTGCACCCTTCCATGTCAGGATGACGACGATCAGCGGAATTATGATACCGGCATCCGACAGCCATGGCCTGGGACTGACTCCCAAATAGCTAAGCAGTACATTGAAAGCTCCTGAAGGCTTGGCGGAAAAGAAGCTTCTCCACAGTAGAACTGTTGCAAGACCGGGCATTATATTGGGAAGGTAAGACACGGTTCTCAATAACCCCTTCATGCGCGTTGTCTCGCTTATCAGAATAGCTATTATTATTGGTATAAAAAAGCCTATGATAAGAGACCACAAGGTGTAAGAGACCGTATTTCTCAACGCAGCTAAAAAGTTGGGGTCACGAAACACCGCAATATATTGCTCGAGGCCAATATAGCGTTCCAACCTGATGCCTTTTGTCTTAAACATGCTCATGACTATGCTCTCTCCCATCGGTACCCAAACAAAGAAAGCAAATAAAATGACCGATGGCAGAATAATGAGCCATGACATAAGATTATTCTTCATTATCCAATACTTACCCGAATTCTTACCCAACATTTTTATATCGCATCCTATTTTAGATTTTGCTGTTCCTGGTCCTGTAAAAAGAGAAGGGATCGGTCCGGCAGTTGAGTTGATTCATTGTTTGACTGCCGGACCGTCACATAGTTTACTTATTGAGCATCGTTGATATATTCGTCTATCATTGACTGGAAGTTCTTTTGTGCCCTGTCAAGAAGTTTCTGTATGTCAGCATTCTGATCCGTCAGAACCTTCTGAAGGACTTTCGTCAGCTCCAGGTACATTTCCTGTGCCATAATAGGCTCCTCGGAACGAAGCGCGCCCTTGCTGATGCAATCAAAGTAATCCTGGTAGAACCTCATATCGATGTTCTGATACAGATTTACAACCTCAAGCTCAGCTTCTGTGTATTCGGGATTGTTCCATGCCTGGATCCGGGGAATGACCGGTATGCCGTCCTGTACCCGTCTTGCTGCATCCTGTTTCATTCCCTCCAGGTTATCCGGAGTAAGAACCGGAGTCTTGCCCATTAACTCAAGATAGGCAAGGCAGGCTTTTATCTGATCCGACGTTGCGTTTGGAGCAAACATATAGGCCGTACCACCGGCGAGCATGTACTGATCCCCTTTGGGGCCTGCCGGGAATGGCACCAGGGCCAGTTTATCGACAGCCAGCCCATTGATGGCCGTCGGGTTATCAACAGCGTCATTGGCACCGAAATACATGGCTGCTCCGCCTGTTCCTAACTGTGTCATACCGGAACCCCAGTTTTCCTGGGTCGGGTCAGCGGTAAGGCAGTCATATTTCCATTTCAGATCTCTTACATATTCCATGGCCGCAATAACCTCGGGACTGTTGAGATGCGCAGTCCAACGGCCGGTGGCTTCATCATAGGTTTCAAGAGTAGCCCCAAAGTTCCATGCTATATTCGAGAAATGCCATCCGCCGCTGCCATCCATAGCGAGAAGACATAAACCTGGGGTTCCTGTTCTCTCCTTTATCAGCTGTGCAGTTTCAGCAAGCTCCTGTAAAGTCCTCGGGTACTTGGGCGTTCCGTCTTCGTTCATCATGTCGGCTGCTTCAAACAATTCAACATTGAGCATCAGGCCCAAGCCGTATGAATCACGAGGAATACCATAAATCCTGCCGTTTGCATCGGAAAGCATCTTCTTGTATCCCGGATTCATGTACTTCTCCCAGCCTTTTTCTGCGAGTTCGTCGGTAATGTCAGCCACCAGTCCGGCATTGATAAGCCTTTGCGGTTCAGTGAACCATGGCTGGAAGATTGTTGGCGCATTCCCTGCTGCAGCCATTGTTACATATGTATCTACCGAGTATTGATAGTAATATGGTTCAATGGTAACATTGGGGTAAAGCTCCTTCATCTTCGCAACGAAACCTTCGTGCATTGCGATCTCAGCTTCAGCCGCAGTATCTGACGGCCAGATGCCAAGTTTTATCGTCGCAGTAAGATTTGGATCTCCCTCAAGCCCTTCTTCGGTCGGAGTGATATTCACTTCAGGAGTTGGTTTGGGAGTTCCGGTCGATGTCGGCTGGTTTTCATTGGGGGTTGGTGTTCCGCATCCAGCCAATAGAAGGACGAACACCAGAATCAAGGAAACAATAGATTTTTTCATCATATCCCTCCTAAGGTTTATATCAAATGTGCATATTACACAAATAATAAATGAGGTTTATCGATAAACTAACTTAATTATATACAAACGCTTTTGGCATGTCAAGAAAAAGCCACTTTATTTCAAAACATTTGCTGTACCCTGCTTAAGCATAAATTTTAAAAAATACGCTGGATTTTCTTATTCAATAATGCTATAATCTTTATAGTTTTACGTTAAACCAATTATATTGCGGTCCCCGAGTTCCTCCGGCTTTTGTATGCCGCTGGTTTATCTCTATGATTCAATATAAGCTGACAACATTGTTGGCTAATCGCAAACTTAATAAAGGAGATAAAAAAATGGCCAAAGTTGCAGACAGATATTTTATTGTAGATCCCTGGAACATCATTGAGGAAGGATTCAATCCCGCATACTCCCAGGTAGCAGAGTCAATATTTTCTTTAGGAAATGAATATATGGGAACACGAGGCTTTTTTGAGGAAGGCTACTCCGGACAGAGCCTGATCGGCAATTACTTTAACGGTGTTTATGCCCGTCTTGAGCAAACGCCGTCAGCCTATAAGGGAATGGTCAACAGTACCGAATTCATGGTCAATTCTGTGAACTGGCTTTATACAAGGATAAAAGTAGATGATGAGATACTGGATCTGCATAATAGCAATTTCAGCAACTTCAGACGCATTTTGGACCTGAGGAACGGATTGCTGAAGCGTTCCTTCACATGGACGACAAAGACCGGCAAGATACTGAACCTTGTGTTTGAAAGGTTTATCTCCATGAGCAAGGTACATATAGGAGTTCAGAAAATTACTGTTGCCCCTGTAAATTTCAGCGGAAAAATCAGCATCGTCTCAGGACTGGATTTTTCAGAACCCCACAGAATATTCAACAAGAACTTCTGGGATTGCATTGACGCAACAAATGAAGATTCTTACTTAAGCATTACCGGAAAAATTGAAAGCACCAATCAAAGGGTATTTTCAAGCTGTATTTTCCGTGGTGATACAGAAAACCAGGATGAGGCCTTTGTCAACTCTAAAGCCGTAGCGAAGGAATTTACCCTTGATCTTAGCCGGGGCAAGGAATCCGTACTGGTCAAAATAGTTTCCAACCTGGTATGCTCCAGTTCAAGCCGGGAGGAGCTTGCTCTCTTTGATCAGCAGCGTTCCCAATCGAAAAAAGTGTTAGAGTCTTTGGACTATTGCGCTCTTAGCCAGGAAAACGCCGACTGGTGGAATAACGTCTGGAATCATTCAGATATCATAATCAGGGGTGATGAGCTCAACCAACAGGGTATACGGTACTGCATATTCCAAATGTTCCAGACATACCACGGCGCCAAAAAAGGAACCAATATCGGCGCTAAAGGCCTGACAGGTGAAGCGTACAGCGGAAACGCATTCTGGGATACTGAAGTTTATTGCCTGCCATTTTTCATTTTCAATAATACTGAAGCAGCAAAGAATCTCCTGTTCTTCCGTTATGTTACACTGCCCGAGGCCAGGCAGAGAGCCGCCGAGCTTGACTGCAGGGGCGCATTCTACCCCATTGCCACGATAAGCGGCAAGGAATGCTGTACCTTATGGCAGCATGCCAACCTTCAACTCCAGGCTTCGACAGCCGTAGCATACGGGATTTGGTTCTATGACAGGCTTGTAGGTGATAAAAGCTTTCTTTATGACTATGGTCTTCCCATTCTTGTTGAGGTCAGCAGAATGCTTGCCACAAGAGGTGACTGGACCGAAAACGGGACTAAGTATGGTTTCTTTGGGGTAATGGGACCCGATGAGTTCCAAATGATGGTCAACCACAACTGCTATACAAATTACATGGGACGTTTTACTTTTTACTATACTCTCGATGTATTGGAGCAGATCAAAAAGCAAGATGGGAATCAATACCGTAGCATTGTCTCAAAAATGGGCATTACACCGGAAGAAGCTGATACATGGAGGAAAATGGCCGATTCGATGTACATACCCTATGATAAGGAAAGCATGCTTTACGAGCAGCATGAAGGCTATTTTAAACTGCCCCATATAGACATTCATTCCATACCTGTCGAGGATTTTCCGTTATATCATCACTGGGCCTATGACAGGATCTACCGGAATGACATGCTCAAACAGCCAGATGTACTGATGCTGATGCTGATGTTCAACAGCCGTTTCAGTGAAGAAGAGATACTGAAGAATTATGAATTCTATGAACCGCGGTGCATCCACGAAAGCTCATTATCCCCGTCGGTACACTCCATACTGGCTTCCCAGCTCAAAAAGCACAGTGAGGCCTACAACTTCTTCAGGTTCGCTACCAGGATGGACCTGGACAACTATAACAGGAATACCCACGAAGGATTGCATACCACTTCCATCGCGGCTGCCTGGATGAATATTGTCTATGGGTTCGGAGGGATGCGTTCTGATGACGATCTGCTCAGCTTTTGTCCGTCGATTCCGGGAGAATGGGATGGTTATTCATTCAGGATCACCTATAAAGGTAACGTCATCCTCATCGATGTCACCAAGGAAACCGTGACCTTCAAAAATACAGGAAAAGATGTCGTACCCGTCAAGGTTTACGGAAAAACGATTATGCTGGGCAAAGATCCGCAAGAATTCAAGATCCCCGCCGACAGGAGAGGATAGCATGATCCACTGGAAAATCGAAGAGGCTGGTTTTAATTCCGAAAATATCGCGGCAAACGGAAACAGGTTTTTGACAGGAAATGGATACATGGGTGTACGGGGGACCCTGGAAGAGTACACTAAGGAGCATCTTGTTGCCGTTAACCTTGCCGGTATTTATGATCGTGTCGGCCAGGGCTGGCGAGAACCCCTAAACGCTCCCAATGGTCTGTATACGATCCTGAAAGCAGACGGCGTTGAATATTCCCTGCCCGGATCACAGCCATGTTATCATTATTGTTCCCTGAATTACAGAAAAGCGCTGTTCTTCAGGAACACCATCTGGAATACCGGGAAAGGACAGGTCGCTGTCGAATCCGAACGTTTCGTAAGCCTTGCCGATCCTCACCTTATCGTGATGAAATACTGCATAACTGCCGACCACCATGCCAAGATAGAGCTTATAACCGGCATAGACGGCGATGTTTGGGACATTCATGGCCCTCATTATGACGATCTGGCCTTTTCCGCTGAAAACGACTGCCTGACAGCAGTGGCTACTACCCATGAAAACAAGGACAAGGTATATGTGGCGGAGGCCTGCTCATACGACTTTATCAGTAATACGGAGTATTCCATCGAGGATAAGCGTGTTCTCAGGCATTTGTCTTTTACGGCCAAGCCCGGAGCAAAATACATCCTGACAAAATGGATATCGGTGTATACAAGTAAGGACGCCAGCGATGCGGGCGAAGCCGTCAGGCTCGCTTTGCATTACCGCTTATATGGTTATGATCATTGCAAAGATGCCCATATTGAAAAATGGGAGGAAAAATGGTCGGTCTCCGAAGTGATGATCGATGGCGATGATGCAGCCATGGAGGCTCTCAACTATTCACTGTATCATCTCATCTGCATTGCTCCCCGGCATTCCAAAAGCATGTCCATAGCCGCCCGCGGATTGTCCGGCCAGACCTATAAGGGAGCAGTATTCTGGGATACCGAGATGTTCATGCTTGACTTTTTCATTTTCACTGAGCCTGAGGTGGCAAAAACATTATTAAGATACCGCATAGATACCCTAAACGGAGCCCTTGCCAAGGCAAAGCACTACGGGTATGAGGGCGCATTTTATGCCTGGGAAAGCCAGGAGGGCGGATATGATGCCTGTTCGGATTACAATGTAACCGATGTTTTCACCGGACGGCCCATGCGGACATATTTCAAGGACAAGCAGGTCCATATTTCCTCCGCGATCGTGTACGGAATAATGAAATATATCCATATTACAGGCGATGACTCACTGCTGTGGGAGAATGAAGCCCGTGGCTGGAAAACAATCACCGAATGCGCGAAATTCTATTATTCTCTTCTCCTTAAACGGCTTGACAGCAACTTATATGAAATACACGATGTGATAGGTCCCGACGAATACCATGAGCGCGTCAACAACAACGGATATACGAATCGTATGGCAAAGTACACCTTTGATACCGCTATCCGGATCATCGACCTGATGGATGGCATCGATGACGATCTTGGGGAAAAAATCAAAAGTGAATATCCCGTAGAAGAGCTCAGGGCGAAATTCAGCGATGCATCTGCACATATCTATATACCCGAACCTAAAGAGGATGGCGTCATAGAGCAGTTTGACGGCTATGATCATCTTGAGGATGCCACCCCAGGCGTGCTCAAGGGCAGGCTTTTGCATGAAAAGGAATACTGGGGCGGCGCTTATGGCGTAGCAAGCCATACTAAAGTCATAAAACAGGCCGATGTGGTTACATGGCTTGCTCTGTTTCCAGGAGATTTCCCGACTGAAATCATGCTCGCCAACTGGAATTATTACGAACCCCGGACGGAGCATGGCTCATCCCTTAGTGCCTGCATGTATGCCTTGCTGGCATGCCGCTGCGGGCGTCCTGACCTCGCCTACCCGTTTTTCCTGAAATCGGCCACCGCCGATCTCATGGGGGGAGGAAAGCAATGGGCTGGCCTGGTTTATATCGGCGGGACCCATCCTGCTGCACAGGGCGGAGCTTATATAGCTGCCATACGAGGATTCGGCGGGCTTGATTTTGAAGGCGAAAAAATAACCTTAACACCCCGGCTGCCAGAATCATGGCACAGCCTGAAGTTTAAGGTCTGGTACAGAGGCAGGCTGTACCTCGTTGAGGAAACAGCCGAATCAGCTAAAATAGAGCTTCTCCAAAGTTAAATCGCCTTTACGCTTTCGCGTTCCACCAGGCGTGTAGGCAGTATGATCTCGTTCTTTTCCGGTTTTCTGCCGTCAAGCATCTCGAGCATCATATTAACGGCGATCTTTCCGCGTAATTGAATATCCTGATGTATGGTCGTCAGCGTCGGGGTGACCATTTGGCACAGACTGATGTCATCGAATCCCACCACAGAGATGTCATCGGGTATACTGAGCCCGCACTTGCGCAGACCTGCCATAATGCCGGCGGCCATAACGTCAGCGGTCACAACAATACCGGTGATATCAGGTATCATACTTATCTTTTTGCTAAGACTGAAGCAGGATTCTATATCCATTTCATTTTCAAAAATCAGCTTTTTATCAAAAGGTATCCCATTTTCCATCAACGCTGCCTTATACCCGTAAAAGCGTTCCTGGAGGACGCCGCCGTCCTTGATCAACGGAGAACAGAAAGCTATTCGCCTGTGGCCTTTTGAAATCAGGTACTTGGTGGCCATATAACTGCCTTCAAAATCTTCAAGGCCCACATTGCAGAAATTAGGATGCTGAACATAACTGTCGATCAAAACGATTGGAATATTAAACGTTGAAAGGAGGTCAAAAAACTCATCCTTAAAGATGCCTGTAAAAAACATCCCATCCACGTTCCAGTTTCTTAAAAACTTCAGCAACTCCTCGGAGGTCTCCACCGTTCGCAGCATAAGATAATACCCGTTCTCACGCAGCACACGTTCTATGGTTCCTATGAATGACGACTGGAACGGATCTTCCATTATATTTGACTGGTTATGCGGAACGATATGGTTGATCATGCCTATTACTTTAGAGGAGTTAGATACAAGAGAGCGTGCCGACATATTAGGCACATATCTCAATTCCTTTATTGCCTTATTGATCTTCTCTATCGTCTCGGCTGATACACGGCCGGATTTGCCGTGAATGACATTTGAAACAGTAGTGGCACTAACTCCGGTCATCTTTGCAATATCTTTTATCGTCGCCATATCTGATACTCCGTGTCGTTTAATGTTAAATCTAATCTTAGTTTAGCATTATTTATTATCCTGTACAATCAAAAATTATAAATAAATATTCTAAAATGTAAATATCATCTGTCACATATACCTAATGAAACAGGTCCACCAGCATTTTTCTGAAAAGCATGGCTGACTTTATAACAGTTTTTTATAATATTATTTCTTAGATTTAACGATAAACTTATTTTTCTGAGGACTAAATATGAGTAATTAATCAGCATTTGTTGAAATCAATTTCTGCCAGATGATATAGGTTTTTCTGGAACAATATGTTACAATATCCCAAAGCGTTGTCGAATCGTACATCAAATAAGCTGACCATCATCCTTTGCCTTAGCCTGTGGATCCCATTGTTCATGACATAACGGAGGTGTGTCATATGCGGGAATTGAATAAGGAGATGAAACCATCTGCAAGGTCATATGATAAAAGAAATATAATAATTGCATTGCTATTTTCTTTCCTGATTCTCAACCTTCTTCTTATGTTATTGATGTATAGCAAAATATCAAAACCAGGAGATAATCTATACCATCAGGATTCGCAAAACAGCTCGGAAGGCATTGACGGAATCAGTAAAGAACAGTTGAAAGAAGCTTGTCTATACATGGACCCGGAACTGGATAAGATCCGGTATTTACGCCAGCAGATTATCGACCGTAAAGTTATAAAAGAAGACTGTCTTACCGGCATTTCCTTCAATGATCAAACCTTAGATGATATAAGAGAATACAATAAGCTGGTGCCAAGACTTAAAGGCTTTTTTGCAGACCAGGCAATCAAAACGCTGACAGGGGTTTTCGAACTGAAAAACAGTGATGATAAGATATACGACCGGATCAATGCTCTCAATTACATCGAGATTCCTCCGGAAGTCAGAGAATATTCAGAAATAATTGCGGAGCTGTCTCTTTATAAAAATTGTACTGAACTGCTGTGCAGCGATTCGCGTTTAGCTTTTATCATATATTCTGAAAGCGGCGGCTCTGCCGGAATGTGGCCTTATTTATGGCATACAGAATATCTGCAGGGGCATGATGATGTAAAAGAAGATCTTGATCACCTGTTTGATTTAACAGACAGGATATTGACCTCTCTTGACAGCCAGTATAAGACGATCCACCGTATGAAGCTCATCGGGTATTAGAGGAGAATTATATTTTGTTCTCCATTTACGGTTGGTTATATGGAATGTATATTATAGTTAATAATCTCATACTTCCCGGGGATGTGTTAACTAAGCAATATTCCAAACACAGATAATTTATGGTGATATTCATGGAAATCAATAAAGACAAACTACTTCAGTCATTCGACTATTGGTGCTTATACGCAGTTTTTTTCTCACTGGAGCAGACAGTAGCTAAACTGACCAGGTTTTTTCTTCTGGAATTCGGCGAAAATAAAGAGCTGTCATACGGCAGGTGTAAAAAGCAAAAATCATATAATGAGCTTTTTGATGGTCTTAAAAGCCTTGAATGACTGAGATTCTTCGTTTCGCTCAGAATGACAAATTTAAAAGAACTTCCGGGAAATCATAAAGAAAGAAGGTTTAGTATATGGATTGGGATTCAAAACAGTATTTAAAATTCAAAGCGCAGCGTACACAGCCTGCCATTGACCTGGCCAACCGCATCAGGCTGGACAACCCTGAAAGGATACTGGATATAGGCTGCGGGCCGGGGAACAGCACAAAGGTTCTGGCCGACAGGTTTCCGAATGCGTACATCCTTGGCGTAGACAACTCTGACGAGATGATCACGGCGGCAAAAAAGAATTACCCGGACCTGGAATTTGAAAAATGCGATGCAGGCACTGAGCTGTCCCAGTTTGATAAAAGCTTTGATGTCGTGTTCTCGAATGCCTGTATCCAGTGGGTACCGGACCACAGGAACCTGATATTAAGTATGCTTAACGTGTTAAGAAACAGTAACGGCGTTCTGGCGATCCAGGTGCCGATGAATTTTAACGAGCCTATCCACCTGATCATTGACGAACTTGCGACTTCTGATAAATGGAAGGGATGTTTCCCCTGTACTCGTATCTATTGTACACTAAGTCCTAATGAGTATTTTGATCTTTTATCTGAAATATCCGGGGATTTTGATATTTGGGAGACGATTTATTATCATGATATGAAATCCCACCAGGATATCCTTGAATGGTACAAGGGTACAGGGCTCAGGCCTTATCTTGATGTCCTGCCGGAGGATAAAAAGGCTGAATTTGAAGATGAATTCCTGAAGAAACTGAGCCAAAGATATCCGAAGCAGAAGAACGGCGATATTATCTTCAGGTTCCCCCGGTTCTTCTTTACTGCGAGCCCGAAAGACTAAATGTGTCCTAAACTTCAGGCAGAAGTAAAAGAGACAGAACGGGAATATTACGAAAATAAAAAGTAAAAACCCTCTTGACTGTCACCTTGGGGGGTGGCTTAAGCTCTGATTGAGGTGATTGTTATGTTGATACATGAAGTAAGCAAAATCA